>Ga0193961_1000277_pt1 | contig 20826 bp, 19 predicted proteins | sample FB_4_MG_FD_140371 | JGI IMG/M metagenome (GOLD analysis project Ga0193961, IMG submission 140371) | Microbial mat bacterial communities from the Broadkill River, Lewes, Delaware, United States - FB_4_MG | ecosystem: Environmental > Aquatic > Freshwater > River > Microbial mats | place: USA...
GTTCATTTTGTTCCAGGACATATTGATATATCAAAAAGAGTTGAAAATGATGTGTATATAAACTTTTTTAGAGTAAAAGCGGATTTATATGAAGATGATAAATTGACAATAGAAGACAAAAGCATACCTGATTATATAGCTTCATTATTCTAAAGTAAAAAACTACTTGAATAAATTATTGCAATTTATTTAAGTAGTTTTTTTGTTTCAAATGTTAATTAAAAATTAGAAGTGAAAATTTTTATAAAACCATTCTTTATATTTATCAGGTAAACCATAATGCAGATATAATAATAATAAAGAAGCTGGTAAAATAGCTATAGCGGTTATAATAGACCACCAAATATGAATGTTACCAATTAGATAATAAGATATTAAAGCATCCGAGCAAATGCAATAAACACTTACTGCAATTAAAGATATTCCAGCAATATTAAGACCTTTATCATTAATTTTTCTAAAGATTTTTTCTAATAACCAAATCATAAATGCAAATAATACAGCCAAGGGCCATGAAATTGAAAAAAACCAAGAAGTATCATTAATATTTTGGTTAATTGTCCATAATAGGAGTAATACAGATAATAAGTTAATACTTAAACTAAATGTAAATGATTTAGAATAACCCATAAATGCTATTAACATCATTTCTATGGTGAAAAGAGAGGAAGCTGTTATTAGTGACCAATCTAATACGCCTGAAACAGTTTTATCAAAAAATAATAATAAAAATGATGTAGTTAAAAAAAGAACTGATAGAGTAATAAATACTGTGTTTTTTATATGACGAATATTTTCAGGATGATTATTTTGTGCTTTTGGATAACGTTTAGGAATATAAGTTGGAATATGTTCTATATCTGGAATTGGAAATTCACAGAGAGGACAATTTTTAACTCCATATTCTAATTCGACTCCGCATTTAGGACAATATGGCATATTAAAACCCCCTTTAATTAGTTTCTATTTTTATGGGTAAACCCATTTTTTTTAATTTGGTAAAGAAAAGTCTTTCAATTGTTGAATCATTTGTCAATTTACCAAAAGTTAAAAAAGTATTGTCTTTATAACTATTGACAACAATTTTAATTTTATTGCCTTCACTAGGTGGTGGAATTATTTCAATTCTATCAATATAGGGAGTAATATATTCAGGAAGTTTAATTTTTCCCATGTTAGATATACTACTAGTGTATTTTGATTCAGCCCATAAATTATATATTTTAGGCATAATCAAATTTTTAATAAATAAAGGAATAATCCTTAATACAATATTTCTTTCGCTTCGTATATTACGGCTAATTTGTTTTAACATTATTTTAGGATCAACATATAATTGCATATAATGATGAATATATTTTATTAATTCATCAAAAGAATAGGTTCCTAGTCTTGGATCAATACTCGGTGTAAGACTTAAGAAAAAATTATACATAGATATTGATGGAAGCAAATTTCTCAAATTAATAGGTATATTTAAAACAATAGGTTTTAATTTTTTGTTTTTTGATAAAGAATATTCAAGTAATACTTCAAAATATATAGCGCATAAAAATTCAGTTACACTTACATTATATTGTTTTGACAAATTATATAGCTGATTAGAAGGTATTATACCAGTTACGATGCTGTAAATTCCCTTTTTATGCAATTTAAAGGGAAGGTGATAAGCTCTTTCACCATTTTTAACCTTTGGAATAGCTGGATTGTAATATTTTGTGAAAGATTCTTCGAATTCAGCTTCGTTAGGTTTTTGATCAGAAGTAAAAGTTAATGGATGTTTCTTATCGTGAATAGGTTTTCCAATTCGTTTTAAGTATTCAAAAAGCAATGCATTTAGAAATATTAAACCACCTGTACCATCTGTAAGTGAATGAGAGCATTCGAAAGAAATCTTTGTACCAAAATAAAGAATTCTAAATGGGAAAACTGACTTTTTTCTTATATCAAAATTCATGCAAGGATAATTTTTTTCTAATTGAATTTTAGGTTTTTTGTTTGTATGGTCAAAATAGTACCAAAACACCCCTTTTTTTAAGAAAACTTGATAGTAGGGAAATCTTTCTATTATTGAATCTAAAGAATCTTGAAGAATTCTAGGATTAATAGTTTCTTTTAATGTTGCAGATATTCTAAATACAGTTGTAACTCTTGCTGAAGTTAAGGATGCATAAAGTCTTCCAGCGTTGTCTAATCTATACCATTTATGTTTTAAAGACACAAAATCACTTCCTAAAAGTTATATTAATCAAAAGAGTTGTTTTCTTTATATGTCGAGTTTATAGCTTTATTAGATGTTTCATAATCAAAACCTCTTGAAAGAAGAAATCTATAAGCTTTTTCTTTGCTTTTTTTATCATAAGGACATTTGTTTTTTCTTTTTAATAATTCAATTGCTTTATCAGTGTAAGAAATATTGAAAATATCATATTTTTCAATCATAGTTTCAATTAAAAATTTATTGAATTTTCGCTGAAATAATTTTTCTTTTATTTTCATTGGACCAATTTTTTGTTCAAGAAATTCCTCAATAGCAAATTTAATCAGTTGTTCATCGTTTAAATATCCATATGACTTCATTTGAAGTATTGTTTTATTAATATATTTTTCATTAAAGTCATAATTTTTCAGTTTAAATATTAACTTGTTCTCATTTAAAGAACTTCTAGATAATAAATATAATGCTTTTTCTGAAACGGCATGTTGAGTATCTTCATCAATCCAATTTAAAATTTTAGTTTCTAATGCTGAGTCAAGTTCTATAGTTTCGATATTTGGAATCCTTTCCTTTTGTATATATCCTAAAAATTTATCGTTTTCTTCAATGCACCAGTAGTTTTTAAAACCTCTTCTCCGAGATAGGGTTAACATAAATCACCTCATTGTCATGTAATAATAGATAAATGTGATAATAATTATACTGAGGGTATTAATATATAATTATTACACTATATATTAATTATACACAAAAAGAACTATTTAACACAGTATTTGATTTTAAGAAAACAAATAATTTAAAGATAACTTGTTTGAATTAAGTTAGTCATGTAAAATAACAGTGAGTTCTATGTCATAAGAGGGGAGTGAGGTATGTGGACGAAGGACCCAAAAATAAATATTCTAAATTAAAAAAAGAACATATGCCTGACTTTTTTATTTATGTTCTAGAATGAGGTGACAAATGATAAAAATATTTAAGACTTATGAAAAGGAAGTAAGAGAATTAGAAAAGCACGAAGATAAAACTTGGATAGATATGATTAATCCAACAAAAGATGAGTTATTAAAAATGAGTGAAGAATTTGATATTGATTTAGATTTTTTAGAGGCGCCTTTGGATGAAGAAGAAAGCCCAAGAATAGAAATAGAATCAAATCTTTTGTTTATCTTGGTTAATTTACCGAGTTTAGAAGAGGACGAGGATTCAAGAGAATATGATACTATACCTTTAGGAATCATTATTAAAGAAAAAAGAATTATAACTGTATGTTTAAAAGATTCTTATATATTGGATGATTTTAGAAAAGGAAAAGTTAAAAATTTTAATACACATAAATTAAATCGCTTTTTACTTCAAATTCTTTTTAGAATGGATAAAAGATATTTACTCTATTTGAAGCAGATAGATAGAATGAGTAATTATATTGAAAGCAAATTGCATAGATCTATGAAAAACAAAGAACTAATTCAATTATTAGCATTAGAAAAAAGTTTAGTTTATTTTTCAACTTCATTGAAAGCTAATGAAGTTGTACTTGAAAAACTTCAAAAATCTAGTTTGGTTAAAATGTATCCTGAAGACGATGATTTACTTGAAGATGTAATAATTGAAAATAAACAGGCTATTGAAATGGCAAGTATTTATTCAAATATTTTAAGTGGTATGATGGATGCATTTGCATCGGTAATATCTAATAACTTAAATATTGTTATGAAAAGATTGACTCTTATTACTATTATTTTAACAATTCCAACAATGTTTGCTTCATTTTATGGGATGAATGTATCTTTACCATTTCAAAATTCTGTTTGGGCATTTCCTTTTGTTATGATTATATCATTGTTAACTTGTATTATTGCAACGGCTGTATTTGTTAAAAAGAAAATGTTTTAATAATAAATTAACTATTGACAAAAAATGATTGAAAATGTATAATATTGCTTTTTGTATTTATCTATGTTATAATTAATCCTAGGTAAATCTGAGAGAGGTGATGGATTTGGAAACACTGGATACGGTCACTGACATCAAGGAGAACATACAGAATCATGTTGGTGAAAGAGTAAAACTCAAAACTAACAAAGGTAGAAAAAAAATTGTTGAACATGAAGGTATTTTAGAAAATGCATACAATAATATTTTTGTTGTTAAAATTGAGAATGCATATAATCTAAACAGAAGAGTTTCTTATACTTATAGCGATGTATTAACTGAAAGTGTAGAAGTTTCATTGTTTGATGATGAGAACGGAAATTGGCAATAGTAGTTTAATTCAACCACGCGTAGCGTGGTTGTTTTGCTTATATAAAGCATTAAATTATGTTATTATTTATTTAAGGAAGTGAAAAAATGATACAAAAAGCTTATGCGAAGGTAAATTGGCATCTTAATATTATTAATAAAAGAGAAGATAATTACCATGAATTAGAAATGTTAATGCAAAGAATTTCAATTTATGATGTAATAGATATTAAATTAACAAATGCTGCTTTTGAAATTGATTGCAATATAGAAGAATTAAAAAATGTGAAAAAAAATTTGATATATAAAATTTGGATAGAAATAAAAGAAAAATATTCATTAAAGCAAAATATTATAGTTAAATTAGAAAAAAAAATACCAATAGGTGCAGGATTAGGTGGAGGAAGTTCGGATGCAGCAACTAGTTTAAATTTGATTAATGAGTTATTTAAATTAAATATGACATATAAGGAAAAGAAAGAGATAGGAACTAAAGTTGGTATGGACATACCATTTTTCTTTGGGAGTGGAGTTCAAATAGCTACAAATAGAGGAGAAAATTTAAAGAAAGTGGGATATAGTAATACAGGCAAATTTTTCGTTGTTGTTCCTAAAATTTTAGTTTCAACACCTAAAGTTTATAATAATTTAGAGCCTAAAGATTATGCTAAGCAGTATGACTATTTAAAAGTAGTGAAGAATTTTTTGGATAAAGATTTTTTATCGCTTCAAGATAATTCTATTAACCATCTAGAAAAACCTGCATTTAGATTATTTCCATACATTGAAACAATAAAAAAGCAAATAGAGAATGAAATTGAATGTATATATTGTAGAATGAGTGGAAGCGGGCCAAGTTTAATAGTTTTGGCGAAGAACTTTGAAATTGCTAGAGCTAAGTTATCAAAATTAAATAATTGCGATATATTTATTGTAGAAGGTGTGAATTAATATGGAAAAAGGATATATAAAGGTCGATAGTACACAATATTATACAGATAAAGAAAAAGACAGTACTGTATTTACATCAGAAGTTCAGTATCAAAGCAAGGGAAGTTTGTTTTATTTAAAGTATTTGGATATAGCTAATGATGTTGGCAAAGATATTGAAAATAAAATAATTATTTCAAGTGATTTTTTAAAAATAGAGAGAACTGGCATGGGAAATAATAAACTGATATTTAATAAAGATAGACTATGGGATGGATTTTATCCAACGCCATATGGCGTTTTTCAAATTCAAACTAAATTGATTAGTTTAAATAAAGTTGAAGGAGATAATGTAATTAGCTTTCAAATAGAATACGAAATATTATTTGAAATGAAAGATAAAATAAGAACTGTACTAAAAATTGATATTGCAAATGAACTTTGCTATATTTTAGAGCAGTAAAAAACAAAAAAAGGAGGTAAATAATGAAAGAAATATTTTTTAAAGAAAATATTTTCGATATATTGGATTACTTAGAAGAAGGAATTCAAATTATAGATCAAAAGGGCAAGATAATATACTTTAATAGAGCAGCTCAGAGATTAGAAGGCTTAAGTAGTGAAATGATATTAGGTAGAGATTTATTAGAAATTTATCCATCGCTTTCATTAGAAACCTCTACACTTATGAGAGTTTTAAAAGAAGGTAAAAGTATTTTTGATATGGAACAGACATTTATTAATTATAAAGGTCATAAAATAACAACACTTAATACATCATTACCAATTAAATCGATGGGTAAGATGATTGGAGCTATAGAAATCGCAAGAGATAGAACAAAGGTAAGAGAATTATCTGAAAAAATTGTGGATTTACAATCTGAATTGGTGGAGAAAACAACTCATAAACATAAGAAGAAACAAAGAAATTTATTTACGACAGAAGATATTGTTGGTGAATCATTACAAATATTGAGAGTGAAAGAGTTGGTCAAAAGAGCTGCAAAAGTAGATTCTCCAATTTTGGTATATGGGGAAACTGGTACGGGAAAAGAATTAGTAGTTCAATCAATTCACAGTCATGGTAATCGAAAAGGGAAACCATTTATAGCGCAAAATTGTGCAGCGCTTCCTAATACTCTTTTAGAAGGGATACTATTTGGTACTACGAAGGGTGCATTTACAGGATCTGAAAATAGAGAAGGTTTATTTGAAATAGCTGATGGAGGAACGTTGTTTTTAGATGAAATTAATTCAATGCCCTTAGAATTACAAGCTAAAATTCTAAGGGTTATACAAGATGGAAGAATTAGAAGAGTAGGAGCAACTCAAACAAAAGATGTAGATGTTAGGATTGTTGCAGCTATGAATGTTTTGCCAGAAATAGCAGTTGAAACAAAACAGTTAAGACGTGATTTATACTATCGCTTAGGCGTTATTCATATTGAATTACCAAAACTTAAAGAGAGAGATAATGATGTTTTATTGTTATCTAAACATTTTATAGATAAGATGAATAATAAATATGGAACTAAATTTGAGTGCTTAGATGAAGCGGTGGAGGATGTTTTTTTAAGTTATGATTGGCCAGGTAATATAAGAGAATTGGAAAATATGCTTGAAAGTGTTGTCAATTTATATCCAGAGTTTAAAAAAATCGAAGTTGATCATTTGCCAAAGCATTTAAGAAAGGAAGTTAAATTTTTAATTGAAGAGGTAAAGAATATTGATTTAGATAAAAAAATTACAGAACTTGAAATAGAATTGATTAGTAAGATGTTTATAATATGTAATGGAAATGTAAGTAAAACGGCTAAAAATTTAAATATACCAAGACAAACTCTACAGTATAAAATAAAGAAATATAATATCGATATGCCGAAAAACGGGCAGTAAGTTTAACGAACATTGTTATTTTTAAGACAAACATGATTATAAATGCCGAAAAATAAGCAGAAAAATTGCGAAGGAATAGATCTTTTGAAATTTGTGCTTATTTTTCGGCATTTATTTGCTTTAAAATTAAAATAATTTAAATAAAATAATGCATTTTTGTAAAATAATAATACCGGTTTTTGGTAAATGGCTTTAAATAAACAAAAATTGGCTTTATAAAATAATGATTTAAGAAATTTTAAAAAAAAGAAAACTAAATACAATTGGAGTAAATTTATATTTAGTTTATAAAATGTTTAAATATAAAGGTTTGCAAAGGCAAAAGCGAAAAGTTGGCATGGAAGTTGCATATTATATAGAATGTTATATTTAATTGAAGGAGGAAGTAATATGAAAAAGGGTTGTCCATTTGGAACACATCGAGTAATTGAACCACAAGGGGTTTTACCGCAACCAGCGGTGCGTATTTCTAACGATATGGAGTTATATGACAATGAAATTCTTATTGATGTTCAAACTCTAAACGTTGATTCAGCTAGTTTTACTCAAATAAAAACACAAGCTGATGGAAATATTGAAAAAATAAAAGAAATAATGATGGGTATTGTTGAGAAGTATGGAAAACATAAAAACCCAGTTACAGGTTCAGGTGGTATGTTAATTGGTACGGTAGCTAAAATTGGTGAAGCAATGAAAGAGAAAACTGATTTAAAAGTCGGAGACAAAATTGCTACATTAGTATCACTATCTTTAACTCCATTAAAAATTGAAGAAATTAAAGAAGTGCGTATTGATATTGATCAAGTAGATATTAAGGGTCAAGCAATATTATTTGAAAGTGGAATATATGCAAAAATTCCAACAGATCTTCCAGAAAACTTAGCATTATCAGTATTAGATGTAGCTGGAGCACCTGCACAAACAGCAAAATTAGTTAAACCAGGAGATACAGTAGTTATTATTGGTGGAGCTGGTAAATCAGGAATGCTTTGTCTATACGAGGCAAAAAAACGTGCTGGAATTACAGGAAAAGTTATTTGTGTTCAAAGAGGAACTCGTCATAAAGCTAGAGTTATGGATAATAATTTAGCTGATGTATTTATAGATGCAGATGCAACAAATGCAGTAGATGTGTTAAATAAAGTAGCTGAAGAAACTAATGGTGAAATGGCAGATTTAACTATTAACTGTGTAAATATTGAAAACACTGAAATGTCTAGTATTCTTGCAACAAAAGATGATGGAATTGTTTATTTCTTCTCTATGGCTACAAGTTTTACAAAAGCAGCATTAGGTGCTGAAGGTGTTGGAAAAGATGTTGTTATGATTATGGGGAATGGTTACACAAAAGATCACGCAGATATTACCCTACAAATTATGAGAGAAAGTGAATCGCTAAGAAAATTATATGAATCGCTTTATGCGTAAGGGGGATAAAAATGTATTATCATAAGTTTGATATTTGGAAAGATGTTAAAGAAGAAGAATGGAATGATTGGCACTGGCAAGTCAAAAATCGTATTTCAACTGTTGAACAATTAGAAAAATTAATTGATTTAACAGTTGAAGAAAAACACGATATAGGAGAAGTTTTAAAGAAATTTAGAATGGGAATCACGCCATATTATGCAGCTCAAATGGACAAAACAAATAGAAATTGTCCAGTAAGAATGCAGGCGGTTCCAACCATAGCAGAGGTTCACATTTCTCATGCTGATATGGAAGATCCATTACATGAAGATACAGATTCACCAGTTCCAGGATTAACACATAGATATCCAGATAGAGTATTGTTTTTAGTAACTGATCAATGCTCAATGTATTGTAGACATTGTACTAGAAGAAGATTTGCGGGACAAAAAGATTCAGGTGTTCCAATGGATAGAATTGATGCTATGTTAGAATATATTAGAGGAGCTAAAGAAGTTAGAGATGTATTGCTTTCTGGTGGAGATGCGTTATTAATTTCAGATGAACGTCTAGAATATATAGTAAGTGAATTAAGAAAAATTCCACATGTTGAAATTATTAGAATTGGATCTAGAACTCCAGTTGTTTGTCCACAACGTATTACTGATGATTTAGTTAACATGTTAAAGAAATATCATCCAATTTGGTTAAATACTCACTTTAATCATCCAAAAGAAATAACTCCTGAAACAGTAGAGGCTTGTAGAAAACTTGCAGATGCTGGTATTCCTTTGGGAAATCAAACGGTTTTATTAAGAGGAGTAAATGATAATGTTCATGTAATGAGAGCTTTAATGCATGAATTAGTTAAAATAAGAGTTCGTCCATATTACATTTATCAATGCGACCTTTCTTTAGGGATTGAACACTTTAGAACAAAAGTTGCAAAAGGTATTGAAATTATGGAAGGTTTAAGAGGTCATACATCTGGTTATGCTGTTCCAACATTTGTTGTTGATGCCCCAGGTGGTGGTGGTAAGATACCAGTTATGCCAAATTATATTGTATCTATGGCACAAAATAAAGTTATTTTACGTAACTTTGAAGGTGTTGTAACTACTTATGTAGAACCAGATTATGAACAAGGTCCTGCAAATCTTGATGGTATGAATGCCAAAGAAGCAGATTTTGAATATTCTGGAGTTGCAGGGTTGTTCTATAACGATGACGTTTCATTAGAACCAACAAAATTATTAAGAGTTGAAAGATACGAAAAGCGTCAAAAAGAAAAATAGAATTAAAGAGGATTAAGCTATGAAAAGAGTGCTAAAACATATTGTAGATAATCATTATAAAAATATTTCTGTAGTTGGACTGTCAAAAAATGCAGGCAAAACGGTTGCTTTAAATGGTTTGCTTGAATACTTTTTTGAAGCTGGCATTAGATTGGGACTTACATCATCTGGTAGAGATGGTGAAAGAAAAGATGTTTTAACTAATACAGAAAAACCAGGTATTTTTGTTGTTAAAGGTACTTTATTTTCAACTACAGATGCGCTCTATAAAAAAGCTAAATATCCGGCTGAAATATTATATATAGGTGAAGAAAAAACTCCATTGGGAAGAGTTTTATTAGCTAGAGCGATGGAAGATTCTTTTATAGAAATAGCTGGTCTACAGAGTAATTCTGGATTAAACTTTCTATGTGATAAGATGATTTCCTTAGGAGCAAATTATTGTTTTATAGATGGGTCTATAAATAGACAAGCATCTGCTTCACCACAAATTAGTGATGCATGTATTTTATCTGTAGGTGCGGCATATAGTCGCTCTATGGATAAAACTGTTGAGATAGCAGCACATACAGTTAATATGTTTAGAATAAAGGAAGTAAATAGTGAAATTCGAAAGGTTTTGCTACCAGTATTTAATAAATGCTGTTTTATTGAAGAAAAAGAAGTTAAAGTAATTGAACAACTTACGGCTCTTAATGCAGGAGCAAACATGGCAAAGGAAATAAATAGCAAAACAAAATATGTTTATATTCCTGGAGCATTAGTATTTAATACATTGGAATCAATATTAAAAAAAAATCGCCTTTTAAAACAATGTACGATAGTAGTGCAAGATCCAACTAAAATATTCTTAACGCCAAAAGAATATTTATGGGTTCAAAAGCAAGGAATTGAAATACAAGTTTTTAAAGAAATGAAATTGCTAGGAGTTACCATAAATCCATATGCACCTGCTGGATATTTTTATAATGGAAATGCTTTTATGGAAATGTTATCAAAGAGAATAAGTAGGGTTCCAATATATGACATAATCAGAAATGAGGTTATCGTTAATGAAATGTGATGGTTTAAGAACTGTAGATACAAAAAAAATGGAGTTAAATGAAGTTATTTCTATGCTAAATCCTTTTACAATGATGGGAATAGAAGAGAAGAGCAAAATGTCTTTCTATACTGATATAGAAGAGTTAAAAAATTGCTTTTTGGAACTAGAAGAAGCTAAGTTTAATTATCAAAGTCATAAAGAAGAAGTTAATAAAGTAGAAAATTTACTAGCACATATTAAAGATTTAAGATATTCATTGGGATGTACAATTTCTGGTCAAGTGTTAAATAGTATTGAATTGTTTGAGGTAAAACAGTGTGGACTTAGAATGCAACAGATAAAGAAATATTTAGATTTAATTAGACATGATAATTTTTCTTTGGAAATGAATGATGTTGGAGAATTAATAAAAATACTTGATCCAAAGAATGAAGGCTTGGAAACTTTCTATATTTATGATGATTTTTCTTTAAAACTAAGCGAAATTCGAAAGAGAAAAAGAGAATGTGGGAAAATATTAAAACTTGAAATAGAAAATTTAAAAAAACAAGTTCAAATTGCATTTGATGTAAAAGTTTCGCAAGAACATTTTGTTAGGGTTTCAAAAGATCAAAAAGAACGTATTGAAAAAATGAATCAATCACATTTGCTTAAGTATGACTCCGAAACATATATGCAAATACAATATAAGATACGTTATAATGACAAAACTATAAAATATTTAGAACTGTTAGATGGTTTAAAAGAAAATGAGGAAGAAGAAATTTTTCAAGTTCAAAAAAAATTAAGTCAAGGAATAGCTAAAATTGCTCCTAAAATATTAGAAAACTACGAACGGATTGCAAAATTAGATTTTCTATGGGCAAAAGTTAGATTGGCAATAAAAATGGATGGAAAGAGGCCTGAAATTAGTAGTAAAAATTATATATCAATAAAAAATGGTTTTCATCCTATTGTTGCAAAAAACTTAAAGGAAACAAATATATTATTTCAACCATTATCTATTACATGTGAAAGTGGGGTTACATGTATTACTGGAGCAAATATGGGTGGAAAAACAGTGTGCTTGAAGACTACAGCACTATTAGTTTCCATGATGCATTTGGGATTAATGGTTCCTTGTGAAAAAATGGCTTGTGGATTGTTTGAAAAGTTATGGCTGATAACTGGAGATGAGCAATCTACTAAAAAAGGATTAAGTACATTTGGATCGGAAATAAGTGAGGTAAAAGAGGCAATTAAAACGGCTGACAAAAATACTTTGATTTTAGTTGATGAATTAGCATCTGGTACAAATCCAGAGGAAGGTCAAGCACTACTAATGGCACTTAAGGATTATTTAAAGAGGTGTCCTGCCATTAGTATTTTGACTACACATTATGACGGAATTGCTAATGATTCGATGATAAAGCATTATCAAGTTAGAGGTCTTGAAAATACATCTATCGAAGAAGTCGCGAATTTAAATGATGAAAATGAAAGATTAGTTTGGTTAAAAAAACATATGGATTATAGTTTAAAAGAAGTTGATACGTTTGCAGATGTTCCAAAAGATGCATTACGTATTGCAAGAATGATGGGTTTAGAAGAGTCTGTTGTGAAAGCAGCAGAGACGATTTTAGAAAAAAAATAGAGGAGGGAATTAATGAAAAGTAAGTTGAATTTGGATCCTCAGGTTATTGAGAGTGCACGTTCTGCTGCTGGGAATATTGCGGACTCAATGCAAGGATTTATTGATAGACATTCTACAGTTACAGTTGAAAGAACGGTTGCTAGACTTTTAGAAATTGATGGGGTAGATGAAATTGAGAAACCACTTCCAAATGTTGTAGTGGATAACATTATTGAAGGTGGAGGTTTAGAAAGAGGTATTGCATATTGGTTAGGAAATGCAATGGTTAAATATAAAAAATCAGCTCAAGAAATTGCAGAAGCGGTTAGCCGTAGTGAAATTGATTTAACTAAAGTTGAAAAACAGTCTGACAAAGAAATTTTTGAGTGTATTTTAGAAATAGCGCAGAAAACTACCAATAGAGTAAGAGAAAATAGAGAATATAGAACTAATACAATTAATCGTTTAGGTGATGGAGCACAACCATATTTATATGTAATAGTTGCAACTGGAAATATATATGAAGACGTTGTTCAAGCTCAAGCAGCAGCTAGACAAGGAGCAGATGTAGTAGCGGTTATACGTACTACAGCTCAATCGTTATTAGATTATGTTCCATATGGAGCGACAACAGAAGGGTTTGGAGGAACCTATGCTACTCAAGAAAACTTTAGGATTATGCGTAAAGCATTAGATGAAGTTGGAGAAGAAGTTGGTAGATATATTAGACTTTGTAATTATTGTTCTGGATTATGTATGCCTGAAATAGCAGCTATGGGAGCATTAGAGCGTTTGGATGTAATGTTAAATGATGCTTTGTATGGTATTTTATTTAGAGATATTAATATGCAAAGAACACTTGTAGATCAATATTTTTCAAGAATTATAAATGGATATGCAGGAGTAATTATTAATACAGGCGAGGATAATTATTTAACTACAGCAGATGCGGTTGAAGAGGCACATACTGTTTTGGCTTCGCAATTAATGAATGAGCAATTTGCATTTAAAGCTGGATTAAAAGAAGAACAAATGGGTTTAGGACATGCTTTTGAAATGAATCCTAATATTGAAAATGGATTTTTACTAGAACTTGCACAGGCGCAAATGGCTAGAGAGATTTTTCCTAAGGCTACACTGAAATATATGCCTCCAACTAAATTTATGACTGGCGATATTTTTAAAGGCCATTTAATGGATGCTATGTTTAATTTAGTTTCAATTTGGACAAAGCAAGGAATTCAATTATTAGGAATGCCAACAGAAGCAATTCATACACCACATTTACAAGATCGTATGTTGTCTATTGAAAATGCAAAATATATTTTTAATAATGCCAAAAACATTGGAGATGAAATTGAATTTAAAAAAGATGGAATAATTCAAAAACGTGCTCAAGATGTTCTTTCAAAAGCAGAAGAATTATTAAAAGAAATTGAATCAATTGGATTATTTGATACAATTGAACAGGGAAAATTTGCAGATGTTAAGCGTCCTAGAGATGGTGGAAAGGGATTAGATGGAGTTTTTGAAAAACATCAATCATACTTCAATCCATTTATTGAGTTAATGATGGGAGGCGAAAAATAATGTCAAAAACACAAGAAATTGATTTAAGACATGTAAAACCTTATGGAGACACATTAAATGATGGAAAAGTTCAAATGTCTTTTACATTACCTATTCCATACGGAGATGAGGCAAAAGAAGCGGCAAGAGTATTAGCTAAAAAAATGGGTTTTGAAGAACCAGAAGTTGTTCATTATATGGATTTAGGTATTGGATATACTTACTTTGTTATTTATGGAAGTTGTCAACATGATGTTGATTACACTAGCATAGAAGTGCCAAAAGTAGAAGTAGAAAGCATGGATAAATATGGAGTAGAAGCATATATTGATGAACATATAAAAAGAGATATTACTATTATTGGAGCATGTACAGGAACTGACGCTCATACTGTAGGTATAGATGCAATTATGAATATGAAGGGCTTTGCGGGTCATTACGGTTTAGAAAGATATAAACATGTAAATGCTATTAATATGGGCTCTCAAGTCCCAAATGAGGAGTTAATTGCTAGAGCTATTGAAGAAAAAGCTGATGCTTTATTGGTTTCTCAAATAGTAACACAAAAAAATGTGCATATTCCTAATTTAACTCAATTAATTGAGCTATTAGAGGCTGAAGGATTAAGAGATAAATTAGTTGTGGTTTGTGGTGGACCAAGACTATCACATGAATTGGCTAAAGAATTGGGTTATGATGCAGGTTTTACAACCGGTTCTTTTGCAAATGATGTGGCAACGTTTATAGTTACAGAAATGGTTAAACGTGGATTATAAATAAAGACAGTTGGCTAAATACTATAAGTATTTAGCCTTTTTTTATTATATAATATATATATTATATATTTAGGAGGAATATTATGAAAAAAGTTTTAATAACTCAAATGATTCCAAAAGAGGGGATAGACTTATTAAAAGAACATTTTGAAGTAATTTTACCTGTAGATGAGGAAAAATTTGATAGAGAATCTATAGAGAGAGAAAGTAAAAAAGTAGATGCGATATTAACTCAATTAAGCGACACAATTGATGAGACTTTTATAAAGTCACATACTAATATAAAGATTTATTCAAATTATGCGGTAGGATATAATAATTATGATACTAGTTATGGGAAAAAAAATGGCGTTATTATGACTAATACTCCAGATGTTTTATCAGACACAACAGCAGAATTAGCTATTTCATTATTATTTGCAACTTCAAGAAGACTTTTTGAGGCTAGGAGTGTAATTGATAATTCAGAGTGGAAGGGTTTTAGACCAACATTTTTACTAGGTCAAGATATTAGTAATAAAAAAATTGGTATAATTGGAGCAGGAAGAATAGGTCAAGCTTTTATGCAAAAATTAATTGGATTTAATCCAGAATTTTATTATTTTAATAGAAAAAGAAATTTAGATATTGAAGAAAAGTTTGGTGCTAAATATTTGTCATTTGATGAGTTAATTGAACAAGCGGATATTATAAGTATTCATGTACCTTTAACGGAAGATACTAAATATTTATTTAATGAAGAGTCATTTAAAAAAATGAAAAAAAATGCAATTTTAATTAATACTTCAAGAGGACCAGTTATTGATGAAATGGCTATGATACAAGCTCTTAAGAATAAAGAATTTTGGGGAGCAGGGCTTGATGTGTTTGAGAATGAGCCTTATATTTCAAAAGAATTATTAGAGTTAAAGAATGTTGTTTTAACACCTCACATTGGTTCAGCAACGTTAGAAACTAGAAGAAAAATGTCAATTTTAGCTGCTAAAAATATTATTGAAGTGCTATATGAAAGAAAACCTATTACACCAATTTATTAAAAATTTGGTTATAAATATATAGTTGATTTGGAGAGGAGACATATGAGAAAAAAATTATTTGTATGTACATTATTTTTGTTTATTTTTTTCACCGCTTGTGGAACTAAAGAGATTGAGGAAATTGATTTTTACTTGCATCCTCCCAAATTAACACCTGAGTTAGAAGGGTTAAATAATATTGCCAAAAATTATATAGATAAAGATTATGAAATTTTTATGCCTAAAAATATTTTGGATAAAGAATTAATATTTTTTAAAGATTTAAATAGTGATAATATTCAAGAAGCAATAATGTTTTTAAAAGATGCAAATGGAAAAATCTTTATATTGATTTCAAGTTATTTAAACTCAGTGTGGAAAGAGGAAAGTTTAATTGATCTATCATCATTTTCTCTGGCGAAATTTATTGTAGAGGATTTAGATAAGGATGGCTTATATGAATTATATGCACTAGTAGAAGATGAAAATTCATATGAAAAAAAAATATTTGTATTTGAAAAAGATATAGATGGAGTTTGCGCAAGATTTTCAAAAATTGTTAGCGATATGGTTGTAGGAAGTATATCAAATCAAAAAAAGCAATTGTTTTTAGTTACAGATACTAGAGATAATGGTGATAATTCCTTTGCTTTTGTTGAAGTTTTTGACTATGAAAATGATAGATTTGGTAAAAAGACAGATGTGCAAATTGAACCATATTTTTATGGTCCATATATGTCTCAAATTGGAAAATTAAATAAAAAAAGTACTGCTTTGATATTGAATATGGGAGTTGGAGAACATAGCGGATTAACAGAAATAATATTAGAGGAAAATGGAAAATTAATCAATGTATTTAATTCAAATAAAATAAATCAATTGTCACTTTTACAAAATCATCCAGTTGTTTCTGAAGATATAAACAATGATGGGTATATTGAAATATCAATACCAGAACCTACAAAAGGCAGTGAAGGAAAAAGTTTTTCAGAAATTGTTTGGATTGATAAGTGGTATCAGGTTTTAGAAGATAATTCTTTAGAATATAAAATTCAATCTATAGATAATTATTCAGTTATGAAAAAATTCATTTTTCCAAAAAGATGGGATGGGAAAATTGGTGCAGAGATAAATAAATGGAATGAAAGTGAACCATTTATGGATTTTTATATTATAGATAATGGTAGTAAAATTCCATTATTATGGATTTATTTTATAGATAGGGAATTATATGAAATAGATGAATTAGAGGGATTAAATTTAATTGAAGAGACAGAAAAATATTATATTATGTATCAATTATTTGAAGTAGAAAGTAAATATGAATATCTTCAATTATCTAATGAAGAAATAAAAAATAATTTTAAAAATATGAGGGAATAATATGATAAAGAAAATACTAATTGTTGAAGATGAAGTAGATATAAGAGAAATGCTCTGTATAGCATTTAAAAGAGAAAAATATGAAGTTAGAAGTGCAGGATCAGCAGAAGAAGCAATTGAAATGTTAGACGTTAATCCAAGTGTTGATATTGTATTAATCGATGTTATGCTTCCGGGTATAAATGGTTTTGAATTATGTGAAAAAATTAGAGAAAAAAATAAATTTGTTGGACTAATGTTTTTAACTGCAAAACAACAGGAAAAGGATAAAGTTAGAGGGTTAAAAAGTGGGGCAGATGATTATATAGTAAAACCTTTTAGTATTAAAGAATTAACTGTTAGAACAGAGGCGCTATATAGAAGGGTAGTCCAATATATAAGTGAAAGTAATGTTATAAAAATGGGGATTTTTGAACTTGATGAAGAATATCATCAATTTAAACAAGATGGCAAAGAAATTCATCTATCTCAAACAGAGTATAAATTAATTGTTCATTTTTTAAAAAATCCTAATGTAGTATTATCTAGAAATCAATTGTTAGATGCCGTATGGGGAGAAGGATATTTTGGACCATCAAAAGTTGTAGATGTAAATATTCAAAGAATTAGAAAAAAAATTGATGATGATAAGAATCATGTTATAGAAACTATTTGGGGAGTGGGATACAAATGGAGGGAAGAAAATACCGACAATCATTAATAAAAAGATGGGTTTGTCATTATGTAATTGTTATTTTATTAATAACGGTTGCATTTAATTGGATATTTTTTTATATGGTTGAAAGAATGTATTATAAGATGACATATGAATATCTTACTGCTAGAAATAGTGTTATAACTAATTTTTATTCAAAAGAGTATTTGTCAACTGGGGAAATAAAAGATCATATAATTGACAAACTTATTGGCGGTTTTGCAGATAAAAGTATATATGAATTACAAGTATTAGACTTAAAAGGTAATGTTATAAAATCATCACAGTATGTAAAAATAAATTATTTAGTTCCCTTTGAAAGTAAAGATATTCTTACTCAGAAATGGATTGGTAAAAATGAGTATAGCAATGAAAATATAATTGTAGTTACAAGTCCATTAATTTATGAACAAAAACCAGTAGCTTTTGTTAGAGCGATAGCTTCGTTAGAAAACATAGATATATTAATACACAAATATGTTATGCCAATTAGATTAATAAGTTTTTTGGTAATGCTTTTAATATTATTATTAAGTATTATTTTTACTAAATCCGTGAAAAGGCCAATTGATAGAATTTTAAAGTACGCAACTGATATGGCAAGTGGGAATCATCATAGTGATATACCAATTGAAAAAGAAGATGAATTGGGACATTTATCGGAAACACTAAATTTTATGAACAATGAAATTGAAAGGCATCAAAAAATAAGGAATATGTTTGTATCGGATATTTCACATGAAATAAAAACACCACTAACAGCAATTTCGGGTTGGACAGAACTTTTACTTGATTTAGATAATACAGATAGAGATACTCAAATCAAGGGATTAAATGCAATAAAAAGAGAAACTGACAGATTACAAAAAATGGTGTTAAGATTATTGGATTATTCTAGAATAGAACAGGAAAATTTTAAGATTTTTAAAACACATTTTGATTTAGTTGAAATGATTAAAGAAGTTATTGAAATATACAATGCAAGAATGGAAAAATTAGGAATTAAATGCAATTTAATTTGCGAGGAAAACAAAATACCAATATTTGCAGACAGAGAAAGATTGTTTCAATGCATGGTCAATTTAATTGATAATAGTGTGAAATTTAGAACGTTAGAAGAACCTATTATTAATATATCTATTAGTATAGAAAATAAACGAGTTTTTTTAAGGCTTGAAGATAATGGATTGGGTATTGAAGAGAGTGATAAAAATCATATTTTTGAGAAATTTTATAGAAGTAATGAATCAATTCAGGGCAATGGACTTGGATTATCAATAGTTAAAAAAATTATAGAAGCACATACAGGTAATATTAGATTGGAAGACAATAAAGAAGATAATACAGTATTTGTTATAGAACTTCCAATTGATTAAATGTTTTAATAAGGAGAGAAAAATGCGAAAATGGTGGGTTTTAATTTGGATAATCCCTGTAGTACTGTTTGTTTTTTGGATTAATAATTCGATTCAAATGGAGAAAAAATATAACATTATTGACGGAAAATGCGATTTAAGAAATCATAATTTTGATGAATCTGGAGTTATTCTTGAAACAAAAAAAAGTCAAAATGGAGAAGTTAAAATATATTTTCCAAAAGAGTATTCAAAACTTATTATGATAATTGATAATTCTGAGGATTATATTATTAATGAACAGAGAATTGATTATGAATGCGTTTTTAATAATGAAATACATATGGAGATTGATGATGGTGTGTATTTAATAAAAACAGAAAGAAATAATGAATTTTTTGAAAAAAAATATATAAAAATTATTAGTAGAGAAAAGTATAATATTGCTTATAAAATAAAAAGAATTTTTTATGGAGGTTCAAGAATTGCATTAGGATTTATATTTTTCTTTTTATTTAGACATTTTAGATTATTTTATAGAAAATTTGAATTTTGGATTCAGGTAATTATGTGCTCTATATTATTTATATTTATTTGGGAAATTAATATAGGTATTTCTAAAGAATATTTATGGTGTGCGTGGGCGATATTATTAATTTTGTCAAATTATGATTACATTGGAGAAATATCTAAAAAAACTTATGGAGTTGTTTTAATAAGTTTAATTATGTTTATTTTGTATCAAAAGCAAGAAATTATAAATATAAATATTGAAAGTCTATTTTTGATATTGATTGTTATATATTCTATATTAAGTATGTCTTATAAAAAAGATTATAGACCAGTTAAAATATTAGGACTATTTGTATTAATTATTTTTACTATTGCAGAGTATAGACAGGCAGATGATATGTTGAAGAACATATATCAAGTAAATGGATATATATTTTAGACATTCGCTGCATTTGTTTCATTTGAAAACAAAATATTATATGGATTTGAGACTACTAGAAAACTTGCTTATGAAAATGCAAATATGTATAGAAAGGTTCAAAATTTATATAGTGAATTACAAAGGAAAAATGACATTTTAGAAAAAGAAGTAGAAAAAAGAACAGAAATGCTTAATGAAAAAATGAAGGTTTTGCAGTCGGAAGTAGCAAATAGACTTAGCTATGAAGTGAAATTAAAAAAGGCACAAATTGAAATTCAAAATGTTAATAAGGAGTTGTATGATTTATCTATTAAAGATGGATTAACTAATATTTATAATAGAAAAAAAATGATGCAAATATTAAAAAAGGAAATTTCAAGACAATCAAGATATTCAGGTTCATTGTGCGTTGCGATAATTGATTTGGATCATTTTAAAAAAATAAATGA
>Ga0193961_1000280_pt1 | contig 20789 bp, 16 predicted proteins | sample FB_4_MG_FD_140371 | JGI IMG/M metagenome (GOLD analysis project Ga0193961, IMG submission 140371) | Microbial mat bacterial communities from the Broadkill River, Lewes, Delaware, United States - FB_4_MG | ecosystem: Environmental > Aquatic > Freshwater > River > Microbial mats | place: USA...
CTGCCATCGCTGCTGCTTGGCTCTCTAGCGCGACACGTAAATTATAGAGCTCCCAAAGATCATCTTCATCCAGCGAAAAAATATGCCAACCCGCATAAGGTTTTTGCACGACGAGACCTTCATGAGACAAGGTATTTAGTGCCATGCGAACGGTGCTGCGTGATAGCTCCAAGTCTTTCGCGAGTGTACTTTCAACGATTTTTTCACCCTGATCCATATCGCCTTTGACGATTTTGTGTCTTAGGTAATCAGCAGCTTGCTCTTCTAGGCTTTGTTTATTGATTTTCATTGTTACAATAGTCTTCTATTCCTGCTTATGCCGACGCGAAATGCTCCGCGCGACATCTCGTCCATGTTTGGCTGAGAATTGCTTACATCATATCAAACTCTTTCCGCTCTCCGAACTAATAGCGTAGTAAAAGGGACGATATGATCTAAATATGCACAAAATTGAACGCCAATAAACGATAAAAACAAAAAAGGCCACAGTCAGTGCTGCAGCCTTTAAGTGTTAAGTTAACCCGCTTTTATTATTTTTCAGCGAGAATAATACGCAGTGTACGGCGTAAAGGCTCTGCGGCACCCCATAGGAGTTGGTCACCAACGGTGAATGCATTGAGGAAGTCATCACCCATCGCCATCTTACGTAGACGACCGACTGGAATTGATAACGTACCTGTCACCTTCGCTGGCGTTAGCTCTTGTGAGGTAATGTCGCGTTCATTCGGGATTACTTTCACCCAATCATTGTGAGTGGAGATGATTTCTTCAATTTCATCCATTGGCACATTTTGCTTAAGCTTGATCGTCAATGCTTGAGAGTGACAACGCATTGCACCGATACGCACACATGTGCCATCAATAGGAACTGGGGAGTCTTGGAAACCTAGGATCTTGTTTGCTTCAACACCGGCCTTCCACTCTTCTTTGCTTTGACCATTATCGCGCTTAACATCAATCCACGGGATCAAAGAACCCGCTAGCGGCACACCAAACTTATCGGTTGGGAAGGTACCACTGCGCATGGTATCGGCCACTTTTCTATCAATATCAAGGATTGAACTAGAAGGGTTAGCTAATTCAGAGCTGACAGCGTCGTTAATAACGCCCATTTGCGAGATAAGCTCGCGCATGTTTTGCGCGCCTGCGCCAGAAGCCGCTTGGTAAGTCATGGCGCTTGTCCACTCAACCAAACCTTTTTCAAACAGCCCGCCTAAACCCATTAGCATTAAGCTCACCGTGCAGTTGCCACCCACAAAGGTGTTAGTGCCACTGTGAATACCTTGCTGAATTTGAGCATGGTTTACCGGATCAAGGGTAATAATAGAGTCTGCCGCCATTCGTAATGTAGAAGCGGCATCAATCCAGTAGCCTTTCCAACCCGCTTGACGAAGTGCTGGGTACACTTTCTCTGTATAGCTACCACCTTGACAGGTAATAACCGCATCTAATTGCTTTAAGCTTTCAATATCAAATGCATCCTGCAAGTTACCCGCATCTTTACCCAAAAATGGTGCTGGAATACCAATTTGAGATGTGCTGTAAAACACGGGTTCAATGAGGTCGAAATCGCCTTCTTCTACCATTCGTTGCATCAGCACAGAACCAACCATGCCGCGCCACCCGACTAAACCTACTCTCATCATCAACTCTCCATGTATTCATTTTAAAAACTGTTCTGTTCATCTTTCATTTTTCAAACAGAAATCTCAAGCGAAAAATCGAACTTTGATAAGTTATTTTTAAATTATTGTTGTGATCGAGCAGTTTTAAGCGGCATTCTTGATAATCAAGCGTTGAAAGATAATACCAACCGTTACAACTAAGTTATCTGCCACCTGTAGCACACCAATGTTACACAACAATAAAAATAACCTTAGCGAAAACACCTTCAATTAACACTTTTAACTGACCATTTACTCGGTTACAGGCAAATTAGATGAAAAGATGACATTTTCTCGAATTATTCACCGAGCTAATGTATGGTTCTTCAGCAAAAAAAAGGAGTTCACACTCAAGTTCATCACCTGAGCCTCGACTTGCCTTTAATTAATGTAACGAAAATTGCATTTTATTAGGCATGTGCGGCTGCTCTGAAGCTTGCTCAAAAGTAAGCAAGGATTGATTGGTGTTGAATGTTTAGTTTCAGTTCGCAAAGAGGCCCTCTATGACGCAACTTACCCCTCGACTGCCAAGCTTGACACAAGTAATTGTTTCACTTGGTTTATTTCTACTGATGGCATTTTCTTTTACTGCCCAGTTAAATCTACCAATTCAGCTAGCACTTTATATCGGTTGGTTCATCATTATTACGCTGGGTCTCAGACTCGGGCATAAATATAAAGATCTCGAACAATCTGCACTCAATGGCATTTCAAATGGTCTTGGTGCTGTGCTGATCCTGTTGGCGGTCGGTGCACTGGTCGGTACTTGGATTTCTGGCGGTATTGTTCCAACAATTATTTACTATGGCTTAAAAGCAATTCACCCTTCAATTTTCCTTCTCGCTACCATGGTAATCTGTTCACTAACGGCATTGGCTACTGGCACTTCTTGGGGAGCCGCTGGTACCGCTGGTATTGCTATGATGGGTATTGGCCAAGGACTTGGTGTTCCTGCCCCTATCACTGCTGGCGCAATTTTATCAGGCTGTTACTTCGGCGATAAAATGTCACCACTGTCTGATTCAGTGATCCTTGCTTCTTCAATGTCAAACGTTGAAGTGGTAGAGCACATCAAAGGTATGTTACCTATTGCTTTAATCAGCTATGTGATCACCGGTATTCTCTTTACCCTGTTCGGATTCCACTACGCGGGTAATGTTGATATGTCGCAAGTACAGAGCGTTATCGCAGCGATGGATAAGCAGTTCTACATTACGCCTTTATCATTCGCACCCGTCGTAGTCGTACTCGTTCTACTCGCGATGCGCATGCCTTCTTTCCCTGTGATTAGCTTTGGCTCTCTGCTGGGCATTGTCTGGGCAGTAATGGTTCAAGATGTTGACTTCCTAACAGCTTTCAATACCGCATGGGCACCATTTGCAATTTCATCTGGCGTCGATTTTATTGACTCGATTCTTAACCGTGGTGGCATGTCATCCATGCTTGGTTCGGTAGCGGTGATTGTGTTTGGTTTAGGTTTTGGTGGCTTACTCGATAAAGTGGGCGTGCTTGAGACTGTCGCAAAACTATTTGAACGCCGAGTAAATAATGCAGGCTCACTGGCAACATCAACCATCGCAACTGCATTCATGGGCAACATCTTCGGTTCGGCTATGTATGTATCACTGATACTGACACCGAAAATTTGTGCCAAAAACTACGACCGTTTAGGTTTCAAACGTAAGAACCTATCTCGTAATGCGGAATTCGGTGGTACGTTGACTTCCGGTATGGTTCCATGGAGTGATAACGGCATCTATATGGCGAGCATCTTAGGTGTTGCAACACTCTCTTACGCACCATTTATGTGGCTAAGCTTCGTGTGTATTTTGGTAACAATTGTTACCTCGTACATGGGCTGGTTCGTTGATCGTTGTGAGCCACAAATTGAACAAACAGAGTCAACGAGCGATGTCGAGTTAGAGCAGAAAACAGCCTAACCAACCATCCCAATAGAAAAAGAGCGCTTATGCGCTCTTTTTTGTTTCTCTTGTTACTGCCACCCTCGCGATACCGTGGCTTCAACTTTCTTCGCTGCAACTTTGCTGTTCAATAAATTGCTCAGCTTCCTTGATTGCTTGATTTAAACAACGGTCTAACTCTGGCAAGAGAATGGCAACTTGAGTGATATCTTGCACAATCGCTACTTCTAGTTTCGAAGCCACATCTCGCAACTGTTCAGCACCTAGATTTCCCCCCACTCCTTTTAGGCTATGCGCTTTACGTATCGCCTCATCAGGTGAATCATTCAATAGTTGCGTTATCTGGACGACATCCTCTTTGTGATCAGTGATAAATACTTCAAGTAACATACACAAAGATTCTATGTCATCACCAAGAGACTCTAGCATCGCTTCAAAGTTAATTTGTCGGCCATGGCTCACTTCCGCATTCGGTTGAGACTTTGCCTCCGGCTGTGGAACCACTATTTGGTTTTCCGCTTTTACTTCGCTGTCATCATCAGCCAACTCGATTGATGTACTTGCGTTAGAGATCTTTATCATCGCTCTTTGATAAAACGACATAATAAAAATCATCAGCAACCCACTAATCACCAAACCAAAGAGGAGTATTTGTTCCAAAGATTGATGAAACTGTGCTTCAACTTTCCTAATTTCATCATGCACAGAATGACCAATTAGCTGTTCAACCAAATAAGTTCCTTGCGCAAAGCTCCCCATCACGCGAGAAGTTTCCGCTAGCGATTGCTGCAAAAGCTGCTTTTCTTGAGCATCGGAAGAAAGTGATTGTGTATAGAGATGATCAAGTTCTCGATATGCCATTGAACTAGAAGATTGGGATGAGAAAAGCGCTTCAAACACGTAAGCACTCAATTGATAATAGTAGACCGCCATTTCTGACCGTTCATCATACTGTTGGCGTTTTTGTTGGATGTTGACGATTAAGTCTTTAATCGCCAGATCGGTCGCCATAAAAGCACCGCTCTGTTCGACAAATCGATCTGTGATGAAAAGTAACTGTTGGATATCAGGTTGAAGCCATGAAAACCTAAGTGGTTGCTCTAACTGATCTCGTATCGTGGTGATACCTTCGAGTTGTTTAACCTGCTGATCAGCAAGATAAGTTCGATATGGCATATCAAAGTAAAGCCGGCTGCGGAATTCTTCAATACAATCCCCCAACAACTCCACTTGTTGTACCCTACGCTCTATCAAATGATAGTTAAAGATCATCACCGACATGCCAACAAGCCAAAGCATGATCAGCCACCATCCGAGCCTTAGTTGACGCTTATCCATAGACTTAATTCACTTCTATATTCCATTAGAACAAGCATATACATAAAAGGGTCGATAGGTAAGGGTGAGTGAGGAATTTGTCGAGAAGCTCTTGTTATACAAAAAAGCCCCGCATATTTGCGAGGCTCTTAATCAGAAAATTCTAACGATTACGCGTTAATTGATCACGTAAATTAGGCGGCGTGCCCTTGATAGTTAGTGTATCGGTTTCTGGATCGTAGAAAACGCGCTCACCCAGTAAAAGGCTATCAAAGTTGATATTCAAACCACCACCAGCACCCACATACTTAGTCAGTTTTCTTACGGTACTACGGTCTGCTGGGAAACTTTCTTCCAGTTCGTAACCATGATCTTGCGTGTAATCGAGGAAGCTTGAACCATCTTGTGCCGGTGGTAATTCACCAGACAACTCTTTGATGTATACCTCATCACCAGATTTCAATTGGTCATTGCAGTAATCATAAACCTGCTTTTTGTAACTATTTGCATCAGATTTATCTAATTTGGAATCAGCACAAAAGTCTTCAACTGCCTGCATTAAAACTTGGTTTTGCTGCTTAGTGTCCAAACCAATTTCCGCTTGTAGGAAATCTAAGAAGAAGTCAGCCACTTTACGACCAACACGTCCCTTAATGTAAGTTAGGTATCGGTTAGAGTCTTTGTCTGTTTCGTAGCTTGAAAGATCGATACGCGCTGCGATATCCATCTTGCTTAAATCTAGGTACTCAGTTGCACTAATATCCAGACCTTCAGTCACTTTAAGGCTCTGATTTGAAGGAATAATGCCCACAAATAAATAGTCTGTCGCCAGTGATTGATATTCAGCAAAGACTAAAATGCCTTCGTCTGCAAATGGGTATTTAGACAACTCATCTTTCAAACGGTTAGCGCTTACTTGAGAGAAGTCATAAAAATCACGATTATTTTGACGAAGTTCCTGCAACCAGACCTGAAATTCACTGTCAGACTTAAATGAACCGAAACCCTTACCTGCTTTAGAGTTAAAAACTCGATGTAGCTCAGCAACTAGGTTTTCAGACGAGCTGTCATTCTCTAGTGCTTCGGCGCGGAAGTTAACCATCAACTCATCAGAATCGTTTTTTTGCAATTGATGTAAAATTACGTTTGAAAGGTGTAGGCTCATGTTAAATTTATCGTCGTTCTAGGATTCAGTTGCTCGGCATTGTAGGTTATCATAAGCCGCTTTACTATCATCATTCGAGTCTTTAATGCCGATTACATCTAAATACAGCGACGCAAAATACGAAAACATTCTGACGGAAGTGGCTGCCGTGCTAGAAAAGCATGGCGCAGGTCCTGATTTGTCACTAATGATCGCTGGCAATCTTGCAACTAATGTGATTAACGAGAGCGTCGCTATAGCTCAACGCAAAGCTATCGCAGAAAAATTTGCTCAAGCACTGTTGTCTTCAATCGACGACAAAGCACACTAATTAAACACCGGAAAATAGAACTTTACATGGTAGATAACGGAAATACATACGCAGAGCGGGTTTCGCGTTTAGTAGGTTGGGGGCATTGGTTTGCCTTTTTCAACATTATCGCAGCCATGCTTATCGGGACTCGATATATCACTCAATCGCCTTGGCCTGAAACTTTACTTGGTCAATTGTATCTGGCGGTTTCTTGGGTTGGTCATTTCGGCTTCTTGGTATTCGCCGTTTATTTACTGGTTCTATTCCCGTTAACGTTTGTTATACCGTCACGTAAGTTATTCCGCTTACTGACGGTATGTTTAACCACCATTGGTTTAACAGTATTGCTGATTGATACTCAAGCATATCAATCGATCAATTTGCACCTAAACCCTGTGGTTTGGGAGGTTTTGTTTTCCGATAGTAGCGAAAACATCAGCGGTGCAAGTGCCGATTTGCAGCATCTTTTTGTTGTATTACCTCTGATTTTCCTCGTTGAACTCGCACTTTCCGAGTGGGTTTGGCGTAAACAACGTAAACTCTCGCACAAGCATGTGGGACGCCCAATCGCAGCGGTGTTCTTCTTATGTTTTATTTCGAGCCATCTGATTTACGTATGGGCTGATGCCTACTTCTACAATCCGATCACCTCTCAGCAATCTAATTTCCCGCTGTCTTACCCGATGACAGCAAAATCGTTTATGGAAAAACATGGTCTGCTTGATCGTGAAGACTACCTTAAACGTCAGCAAGAGAACTTAGGTGAAGCGGAACTGGTACGCTACCCGTTAGAAAAACTCGAATTTAGCCGCCGTGCAAACCCACTTAACGTACTTGTTGTCAGTGTGAACAATTTGCGCGCTGATGCGCTTAACGCCACAAACATGCCGAATACCTTCCAATACTCTTTGGAAAATTTAAGCTTTAACAATCACTTTAGCTCAAGCAACGACAGCTCTGGCGTATTTGGTTTATTTTATGGTTTACCTACAAGCTACGCGAGCAGCATCAAAGCTCAACAGTCTTTACCTGTGGTATTGGAAACATTAGAAAATAAAGACTATCAAGTGGGTCTATTCAGCGGCGATAATTTTAGCGACCCTATCTATAAAGAAATTGTCTTTAATGGATTGCCTATTACACCGATTGAGTCCGATGGAGCAATCAAGGGTGATAACGCAGCAATTGACGCTTGGGCAAACTGGGTACAAGAGCAAGGTAAGCAGCCTTGGTTTAGTTTCATTGAACTAACCACATTGGATGATTTCAATGACTACAACGCCAACTCAGGTAACGCTGAAAATGACCTTATTAGTAATTATCAGCAATCTATCAAAAGTGCGGATAACGAATTAGCTCACCTTTACCAACAAATCGAAGCGTTGGGGCTATCTGATTCAACGGTGGTTGTTATCACCTCAAATCATGGCACTGAGTTTAATGAAACTAAGACCAATACCTGGGGTTCGAGCACTAACTACAGCAGTTTCCAGCTTGAAGTTCCGATGATTATTCATTGGCCTGGTAAAGTCGCGGGTCAATACAATCACCGCACCAGCCACTTAGATCTGTCTGTTACATTGCTACAAGATCTATTAGGTGTCTCTTCAAACCCTTCTGATTACAGTAGTGGTCGTAACCTGTTTGATGAACGTGCACGTAAGTGGATTCTTGCCGGTGATTACCATGAGCTTGCGCTCATTACTAATCGCAATACCACGGTGATTGATAAATTTGGTAATTACAAACTGTATGACAGCGAGTACAAACGTCTGCGTGATGAGAATCCGGCTCTGCCTGTCATCATGCAAGGGTTAACAGAACTGCAGCGCTTTTACACAAAAAGCCAATAAATCATAGCCTTATGTTTGACCTATAGCGGTTAAGACGTTAAATTAACGCTATCGGACTGTAGCGCAGCTTGGTAGCGCACCGTCATGGGGTGTCGGGGGTCGGAGGTTCAAATCCTCTCAGTCCGACCATACACCTAGAAAAGAGAGCTTCGGCTCTCTTTTTTGTTTGAAATGGTGTGTCTTAGGTCTGTTTTTTCTAAAAAATCAGCGTGATAGGTTAAAAAGCACGCCAGCAAACAGAAAAAACAAAGAAAACGCTCACAATTAAAGCAAACAGTATAAGTAGGGGTTTACAAGGTTAATAGACCTCTATATTATTCGCTTCACACGGAGAGATGGCTGAGTGGTTGAAAGCACCGGTCTTGAAAACCGGCGATGGTTAATAGCTATCCTAGGGTTCAAATCCCTATCTCTCCGCCACATTAGAAAGCCCGCTAAGAAATTAGCGGGCTTTCGTCGTTTTAGCGTACAAGCTAAAGCTCAAACCTAAATGTGTAACCCCCACCCCGCCCCCTATCTATTCGAGCTCTAAGTGCTGTAAATGGTATTAATGCGTTTATTTAGCTTAGCTAGTAAAACCAATGTCAAAGAAAAAACCATCAAACCGGAATTTGCTCGAAAATCCGTAGCAAATCACATATTCTCTATTGTTATATTGAAGTGATCGTCTGAGCTATAGGTTATATCCGTGAAACTATTCGACTTATCCCAAAGAGAATTCATATCCTCTCGCTCAGTTATTTCTTTAATCTCCTTCCTAATTACAGTGGTAGTACTGGTCATTTTTTTCAATGTCACCTATCTACTTTTCTCGCTCGACAAAATGGCAAAAAAAGAACTTGAGAATAGGGCTCGCTTAGCGATCAAGCTTGAGTTTCAAGTCCGAAAACAAACCTTGTCTGAGTACTCATATTGGGACGAAGCTTATGACAAGATTATTGTTGAACAAGACCCGCTCTGGATAAGCAATAACTCCGGCCAGTACATAATAGAAGAGTATGAGTACGACTTCAGTGTCGGTGTAATGAATGGCAATAAACAAGCGTATCTTACAACCACCGAGTCAGCGAAAGCGTTAAATTTTGATGAGATATTTAATTCAAGTCTGCAAGCCCTCATCAACACTTCTGCGGCAACAAATACCGTAACGAAAACCGCCGGAGGTTTTTTTAAACTTGGCAATCAGGTTTACCTAATTGTAGGTGGACCTCTGATTGATGAAGAACTTTCTCTGCCTAGAGAAGGCACATATATCGCAGCGGGAAGACTGGTAGACCCACAATATCTAAGTGAGATAGAACACAACTATCAGTTGTTTGCACTACAGTTACACCTCGATGAACCGCCTAGAGAACACAGTATGCCGCTTGTTGACCCTAGCAACCAGTTGGTTGGCTCTCTATCGTGGGCTCCCAATTACCCAAGCAAAAAAGTATTACCAACATTATTCATTTTATTTCTCACAGTGGGCGTTATTTCGATTTTAGTGGTACGACAAATATTACTCAAAGAGCAGACTAACCGTGACGAGTATGAAGACAAACTCTTCGCCGAAGCGACGACAGACTCTCTTACTGGCACTACCAGCCGACGGTACTTATTTGAGCTTGGCAATAAACACTTTGAACGTGCCCGGATGAGTAGAACTAATTTTGCAATTTTACTGTTGGATATCGACCATTTTAAAAAGATAAACGATAAATATGGACACAGCACTGGCGATAAAGCACTAAATCACTTTGCCCAAATATGTCGTAAGCAAATCGAAGAACTCGGCATTATCGGTAGAATTGGCGGTGAAGAGTTCGCCATTGTGCTATCAGATACCACTCTTTCGACCGCATCAGCAATCGCAGACCAGATAAGAACCAGTGTCGAAAAAACACCATTTATTCAGGGTGAGATAACCATCAATATGACGGTGAGTATTGGATTAACATTCTTAAACCAACATACTTCATTTCAGAGGCAACTCGACGACGCCGATTTGGCGCTTTACAAAGCTAAAGCCAATGGACGAAATCAGGTTGTCCTGTCAGAATTCTCGCCAGTTTCGGTCACTGCTTAAAAAACGATAACACACCATAACGTAGATACCTGCACTACGACGATCTAGATGATTCGATTCGTAGTATATTTTGGTTCGAAAGAGATTTATTTCAGGTAGATTTTAACCGATTAGAGAGCGCTTGAAGCTGGTGCAGTAGAGTGTTGGTTCTCTGGTATTTGGAAAAATCTTTCCTGCTAGATAAATCGTGGAGCTATTTAGCTAGCAGAAAAGAAACTGTCAGTACTGGGACTGACAGTAAATCAACAAGAGTTATGCCGCGGCTTGTGGAGCAATAGGTTTTTTCATGAATCTATCACCGGCAGTGTAGATACATAGCGCGATAACTACGGTCACAACACCGGTAAGTTTTTGCATTGTCATCACTTCACCTAGTAGGAAGTAAGCCACGATCATCGCAAATAGCGGTAAAACGTTTAGTGCCATTGTCGTGATAACTGCATCTTGTGTTTTTAGTGTTGCCACCTCCCATACCGCGTAAGCGATACCAGAACACAGCATGCCTAGCGACAAGATGGTTGCAATGTGCTTACCATTTTCAACCAGAACGACTGCAGAGCCAAAATCAGCGCCAGTCACTAAACCTACCACTAGAAGCGCAAGTGTTGCCGCTGCGAATTGGTAGAAACAGCTAGAAAACGTGTCGTAACGAGAGTTTAGATCAGAACCAAACTTACCTAAGATGTAGTTGTAAGTCACAAAACCAAGTACACCACATAGTGCGAATAGGTGACCAAGGTTTAGACCTTGAATCTTGTTCGATGGATCGTAAGCAATCACTGCCGCGCCCACTAGAGACAATACCACTGCAAATACTTTTGGCGCTGAAGGCTTGATTTTGTCGATGACAAATACAGCAAGCATGGTTAGGAACGGAGCCATACCATTGATTACACCAATCTCACCTGAAGAGGTGAATTCATATGCCAGAATCGTAAAGTAGAAGAATACGGCTTGGGCTGCGATACCCGCAGTCATTAACAATACTGCGTCTTTTTTACTTTGAATTTTCTTAAGCGTGTGTTTCTTAGAGAAAGCAAACAGAACAACAAAACCTAGTGTCGCAATGGCATAACGTGCGATAGCAAGTACTACAGGATCTAATTTACCCGCTAGAACACCACCTAGTGGGAACGAAGCACCCCACAAAGCAGCACAGATAAGAGCAAGGCTTAAACCCAGTGATTTATTCGGAGCAGTTTTACTCATTTTCTTCATCTCAAATAAAGGAGTTAGGACAACTCCTTTGGAAAGCAACATAAATAATTATTGTGGACAAATACCGATAACGTGTTCTAAACGTTGATCTTTTTGATATAAAGACGCATAAGCGAAACCAATACCTTCAAGGTTAGTTTCTGCGCCATTTGCAACATCAAACACACGCTCAACGATCTTGTTCGATACGTTGTCGATCGTGTCTGTTGCATCCATGATTCCACAAGCGTTGATATCCATATCAGCCGTGATCAAAGAGCTGTTACCAGACACTCGGATAACCGGAACGATTGAGTTGTTAAAGCCTGCAGCGCCTGCAGTCCAAAGAATTAGCTGACAACCAAGAGAACCAAAGTGCATTGCTGCGCCGCCACATAGCATGGTGGTTTCGGTTAGGTAGAAACCTGGTGTTGTTGGTTTTTCACGATGAATGTGGTTAATACGCAAGCAGTCTTGAATTGGACGAGTACCCGTCTTGTGCATAGCACCTTGTGATTTCTCATCAATCGTTGTTAGACCACCAACACTGTTACCAATAGACATGGTTTCAGTGGCTTCGATTACGTGCCAACGTTTCAAATCTTCTGCGATAAGACGTTCAATTTTATCGCCCACTTCAGGGCTAACTGAGCGCTCTTTTAGAATTTCTTCACAGCCTAGCAGCTCTAGTAGTTCACCAGCCATGGTCGTTGCGCCCATATCGACAAGTTTATCAGATGCAGCACCAACCGATGGATTAGAAGCAAGACCACTTGACGTATCAGAACCGCCACACTTAATACCAATGCGCAGCGCAGATACTGGTGCATCAACACGCTCTACGCTATCAGCGTAGGCTTTTAGTTCTTTAGCCAACGCGATACCGTCTTTGATTGTTTCAACCGTACCTTTGTTTTTGATAACGGTTAGAGCATGAACAGGGAGACCTTCTTTACGCACTGGTTCAGCTACCATTTGTGGATCAATAGAGCCACAACCCATTGCAATGACCAGTACGCCAGCAATGTTCGGGTTCGTTGCCGTGTGGATGATAGTGTCGATCATCTCTTCATTACCACCATACATACAGGTGTAATGGTTAGTAACAACAACTGAACCTTCAATTTCTTTACTGATGTTGCGTGCGATGCCTTCACAACACTCATCAATAGCAATAATCATCACACTGTTGCGAATACCAAATGTGCCGTTTGGGCGAGGGTAACCCTTAAATGTCGCGGTCATTATTGTTCGATCCCCATTTGTTTAATGATTTCTTCGATGATTGCTTCTGGAATGTCTAGGCGTTCGCTGCGAACATTTTGGACATGAACAAGTTGACCCAATGGTATTTCAACAATTGACTTACCGATTGAGTGGCCGCATTTCAAAATGTGTTCACCGTTGGCAATATCTCCAAGTGCGATCTTGTTGCCGAAAGTAATTTTTTGCAGCGCGTTAACTTCTGCGATCACTTCGTTGTCCGCAGAAATAATTTCAACTAGTTCGTGTTTTTCTACGTCACCCAGTAGCGTTGCTACATTGTCCGTAGGAGAAAGTTTTATTGCTTTCATTTTGATATTCTCAGTCTTATCGTTAAACTGTTAATTGTCCATTGTCCGACAATCGGCATTATACGATTAAACAAACGACAAAATATGACCAATATCACAATTTCGAGCAATATTTTTGAATGGCTTTAAATGTACGTGACAGAAGAACCAGAGAACTGAAAACAAAAAATCAAAATTACAACTATAAGATCATGAATTAATTAATAGTTTAATAGAAAGCAAGCCGTAAGCGCTCGGTGAAAGAGCGTCGAAATTTCTTTGTCAAAACGTCTAAAATTTTCACCCTGTACTATTCTCATGCCACTAAATACGCTCTGATATGAGGAATTTGGGAGAAAACACGCTATTAATCTGGTTGAAAGCTTCCCTTTCAAGGAAAAATTGTGGGGGTAAGAGGAGGTGAGCCCTTGCTTTATCTTCGTGTAAACATTCTGAGCCACTTGCGTGAATTTTCACCAATTTAATCAATCAACTATAAAACCTACCATTATGTGACCGCTCTCACTATAATGGCGCCTGTTTGTATTTTGTTCGATTAGCTGCTGTTTATGACCACTTCAGACCTCAAGTTCTTCTTCACGCGTTTCATCATCATCTTCCTAATATTTATGATGATGTTTTTCGCCATCTTTTATTACGACGCCAAAAAAGAACTAGAAACCAGTAAAAGTAATATTAAAGCCGAGCAGAAAGCACTGTTAGAAGGCAAGAAAGACTATATTGAAGCGGTTATTGGGGCGGTCGTCAAAGAGACCGCTCTACTGGCTGATCTACTCAGGCAGCAAGAAGTTTATCAAACAGAAAGTAAGCCCAATCTGCAGTCTAAAAGAACAACCCACAATCAGGTGAGCAAAACACTCGTTTCAATGAGTCAGCGTAAAGAGATTTACGATCAGATCCGTTATCTTGACCTCGATGGTAACGAAGTAGTCAGAGTTAACTTTAATAATGGTCAGGCTACAGTGGTACCTCAAGCACAGCTGCAAAATAAAGCACATCGTTATTACTTTAAAAAAGCTAAACAATTAGACTGCAACCAAGTTTATGTCTCTCCACTCGATTTAAACATTGAGCATGGGGTGATTGAAATGCCTCACAAGCCAACGATTCGTATGTCGGCTCCTGTTTTTGATCAGCACGGAAACAAACGTGGCATTGTGATCATCAACTACCTTGCTAGCTATTTGATGGATGGTTTAAGGCTATTTAACTTAAATAGTGGCACCAATTACATGCTAGTAAACCAAGATGGCTATTATTTGTTTAATGAATTAGAGCCTGACTCAGAGTTCGCTTTTATGTTCAAAGATAAACTAGATCTTACCGTCTATTCCCAGTTCCCCTCACTTGCCAAGCAGATACAACAGACTGTGTCCGGACAATTTGAGACTGAAGATGGCATTATGACTATTGAATCTGTTGGATCCATAAATAACCAAAGCCCCTATTGTTTTCGGGATTATCATCTCTCCAATAGCGATACCACGGCTTGGAAAATTATCTCCTACGCAGAGTTCGCAAAGCGCGTTGATGTCAAAAATCCCTTATCGCGACACGATACATTAATGAGAATTGGCGTACTGTTGAGCCTGACGTTAGCTTACTTCATGGCGAAATATCAGCTTAGACAACATCAAGATAACCAACGTATCTACGATCTTGCTCACTATGATTTTTTGACCCAGCTATTAAATCGAGGCGCGTTTCAAACTGAGCTGGAATCTCTGATTCAATCGGCGAGAAAAACACAAACTTCACTGTGTTTGATCTACATCGATTTGGACGATTTCAAAGGCATCAACGACGAGCACGGGCATGCTGCTGGCGATAAGGCATTAATCCACGTCGCCCAAGCAATGAAAAACGTGTTTGGCGAACAAATCACCATGGGACGACTTGGTGGCGATGAATTTGCCGTGATATTGCAAGACAATGCCAATAGTGAATATGCAAAACACCATGCGTCAGCATTACTGGAACTAGTGCAGCGCCCAACCGAGGTGGCGCAAAATGTCTGTTTGCAAATCAATGCCAGTATTGGTGGTTATTTATGTAGCGGTGATAACTGTGAGCAAGAAGAATTGATGCACAATGCTGATCTCGCTATGTACCAAGCTAAAAAGTCAGGTAAAAACCGCGTGATCATTACCGACTCTAGTGCCGAGGTTTAAATACCTCGGCTATCTATCGCGGCTTTCAATAATTGCATGTGCATTGGGACAAGTGCCTGATGCGCACTGCGATACCCTCCGCCAACAACACAGGCCAATGGAATCTCTCGCTGCTTCGCCATACTCATCATAAACAAATCTCGCTGATAGAGACCATTGGTTGATATGTTGAAATACCCCAACTCATCTTCAGTATGAATATCTACCCCACCATCATACAAAATTAGATCCGGACGATGGAGGTTAACCACCGTCTCAACCACACTGTAAAAATGATCTAAGAATTGCTCATCACCCGTTTCTCTTGGTAAGGCAATGTCGATATCAGAATGTGGCTTTTTGGCAGGGAAATTCTTATCACAATGAAAAGAGAGCGTAATGATGTCGGGTTCTTCTGAGCACAACGTTGCGGTGCCATCACCATGGTGAACATCACTATCGATGATCAATACCTTGTCTATCTGCTCAAATTCCAGCGCTCTTTTGGCGGCAAGAACCAAATCGTTGACTAGGCAAAATCCTGATCCAAAATCATGATGCGCATGGTGGTAGCCGCCGCTTAAATGAATCGCGGTGCCGTATTCGAGAGCAAGCTCTACGGTTAAGCAGGTGCCACCAGCTGAGGTTAAGGTTCGTTTTATCAGTTGTTCACTCCACGGGAAACCAATTCGGCGCATTTTAGCCGCTGGCAGTTCATTGTAAAAAAGCGCGTGAATATACTCAGGACAATGAACTTGTATGACATCGGTAAGAGTTAAAGGCGTTGGAGTGAAGGTAGCAAACATCTGTTGCCAAGCAGCATCATCCTCTTGCTGATCACGCAATGCCTGGTAGAGCAATCGATATTTTTCAATCGGATAACGGTGCTGAGAAGGCAAATCGAGCTCAGAATAAATCGGATGATAAATAATCGGAATCATGGTGAAGTCAGCTTAAATTGGATGTATCCATGTTAACAGCTTGAAATTTTGCTGCAAAATGGATTTAATTGATAATAATTATCATTTATAGATTTCTATTCATGCACTCTTCTACGCTATTTTTCTTTTTGGGCATTGCGGCAGGTACCTTGGGCGCGATTACTCTTTTTAGTTTTATGCTTCTCACCGCTTGGGCAATGGTTGATTTTGTCACTATGAGCTAGGACAATAATCTCAATATAGAAAGGAGGTTATATGAATCGTGTTTTTATCACTGGTGCGAATCGAGGTATTGGGCTTGGTCTAGTTCAATATTATCTATCGCAAGGCTTTGACGTTCATGCAACCTATCGAGATGCCTCGAGTGCCAATGCCCTATTCGCTCTTGCCGCCAACAACGCTAAACTTCACTGCCATTGTTTAGATGTCACGGATTATAAAAAAGTATCACTACTCGCTTCACAAATAGGGACGTTAGACTTGCTGATCAACAATGCGGGTTACTATGGTCCAAAAGGCTACGGATTTGGCAATACCGACGTTGAGCAGTGGCGAAAAGTATTTGAGATCAACGCAATTGCCCCATTAAAACTGGTTGAATCCTTTTACTCAAACCTAGCACAAAGCTCGGTGCGAAAAATTGCCTGTCTTTCATCTAAAGTCGGCAGTATGACGGAGAATACTTCTGGGGGCGGTTATATCTATCGCTCTTCCAAAGCGGCATTGAACTCGGTAGTAAAAAGTCTGAGTAATGACTTATCCTCCCAAGGCTTTACCGTGGTTGCCCTTCACCCTGGTTGGGTTAAAACGCAAATGGGAGGAGATAATGCTTTGATTGATGTAGAGACATCGGTGGCAGGTCTGACTCAAGTCATCGGGAGTATGACGACCCAACAATCTGGTCAGTTCATCAATTTTGATGGTCAACCACTGCCTTGGTAATTAAAAACTCTACTAATTTAAAACGTTGACGAGAAAAGCCTCAAGAGCCAAAAACCAATAAAATCAGACAACTGCACTACTTCACTTTTGAGTCGATAAATTAATCATTATCGCTTACTTGAATTTTCTCCCTCTCCTTCCAGAATTATAAAGAATTCACTCAATAAGGAGAGTAACCATGGCAGACAAGCATCTAGTCAATTTTAGTGAAGCTCATGAACTCAACTACTGCTTAAGAAGCGCAGGAAAAAGACAAACGCAAGCCAATAGAGATGCATTAATTGGCTTGGGTAAGCAAGTAAAAGGGGAGTTAGGCAAGCGCGTGTTGACTCAAAATGACGTGCGTGGCGCGATTGCCGAGCATAATACTCTTTTTGATTAGCTTGAGCGCGGCATTATGATGTTGCCGCCTCTGTAAGTGATTATTTCGCGCTGCCTTTTTTGCTGGTCGTTTTTTTAAACGTCCGCTTCTTACGCTTGAATGTTGGTCGTTCAACTTGAGGTAAATACCGCAGTGATTCTGGTACTTCTCCTTGTTTCACTTGCACCATCAGATTTTCAATTCTTTGTTGCAACGCACTCATAAATGGTTGATATGCGTGATTGCGCTCCGCCATTCCTTGCAGTTGATGCTCCCAGTTTGCCGTCATATCTGGGTAGGTCGATTCATTCGGTAGCGCATGTATTAGCCCTCGTCCTGCCGCTGAACTTAAAATACTCTTACCTTGGCGAGTGAGCAGTTGACGCTTGAATAACGTATCTAAAATACCCGCGCGGGTTGCTTCTGTACCTAAACCGTCTGTCTCTCGTAAAATTTTCTTTAACTCTTTGTCTTCAACAAATCGTGCAATTCCGGTCATCGCTTGCAGCAACGTCGCTTCAGTAAAATGCTTTGGTGGCTCCGTTTGGTGTTGCTTAATCTCACCTTCTCGGCAAGTTAACACAGTACCTTCCGCTAACGGCGGCACGGTGTCGACTCCTGCATCTTGTTCATCGGATTTACCCATCAAGGCTTTCCAACCAGCAGTGACAAGCTGGCGACCTTTGGCTATGAATTTCCCGCCAGCAATATCAAACACCAATTTTGCTTCTGCATACACTGCCGCTGGATAGAATTGGATCAAATACTGTCTGGCGATCAACTGATAAACCTTCATCTCGTATGCCGAGAGTGCGTTCATTGCCGCTTTTTTAGGTGTCGGAATAATCGCATGATGCGCATCAACCTTGCTATCATTCCATGCTTTTGACTTACGACTCAGATCAGCTCCCGCAACTGCGCTACTCATCTCTTGAGCGTTATTGGCGATGGCTTCGGTGACACTGCGCGCTTGTGAAAAATGTTCAACGGGCAGATAACGGCTATCCGAACGAGGGTAAGTAATTAGCTTATGTTTTTCATACAAAGACTGGCAGGTATCAAGCACCTGTTGTGCGCTCATCCCATACCGTTTTGCAGCATCAATCTGTAGCGCTGAAAGTGAATAAGGCAACGGAGCCGTTTGCTTGGTTTGTTTTTGCTCTGATTCAATCACCTTAGCGGGTTGCGCCACGATTCTTGCGGCTACGTTTTCCACCAGCTTTCGGTTAAGTACTCGACCATCTTCGTCCTGCCAAGGCTGACAAGCCTCACTTGGTTGCCACTTGGCACGAATATCAAATGCCGTATTTTGATGTTGATAGGGGATCAGTGCATGTAAGCTGAAATAGTCTCTCGGCACAAAGTTTTCAATCTCTTCATCACGACGTACCACAAGCCCAAGCACTGGTGTTTGTACACGCCCAACAGAAAGTACGCCTTGGTAGCCTGCTTTTTGCCCAAGTAAGGTGTAAGCACGCGACATATTCATGCCATACAACCAGTCGGCGCGAGAGCGTGCCAAAGCAGAAACAGACAGCGGGATAAAGTCTCTATTGCTGCGCATTGAGCTAATGGCTCGCTTAACTGCAGGTAGGTTTAAGTCATTGATCAACAAACGTTGGGCGTTTTGCTTTTTAGTTTGGCTGACTTTGCAGTAATCCAACACCTCATCAACCAGTAATTGCCCTTCTCGGTCAGGGTCGCCTGCATGGACAATTGAGCTTGCTTCTTTGAGCAGCTTTCTGACCACCGTCAGTTGCTTACTGGCTGACTTTCTTGGTCGTAACTGCCACTGCTGCGGCACGATCGGCAAATCACTAAGATTCCACTTTTTGTAACGATCATCGTAAGCGTCTGGCTCTACTTGTTCTAGCAAGTGCCCAATACACCAAGTTACTACATCGCCATCACCACAACGAATAAATCCTTGGTCATTCTTTTTCGGACCAGGTAACGCGGCGGCAATAGCTCGACCTAAACTGGGTTTTTCCGCAATAAACAAACGTGACATATATACCCAAGAAACCTCAAATTGCAGGATGCAGACTTTGTCATCAACACAAACAAATAAGGCCACATTATGCAATGTGGCCTTAAAAATTCAAGATAAACTGTAAATTTAAACAGTATTATGCGTTATTCAGCATCACCTTGGGTGCGAGCTGCTGCTTCTTTAACTAGCGGCTGAAGCTCACCTTTTTGGAACATCTCAAGGATGATGTCACAACCACCAATCAGCTCACCTTCAACCCATAATTGTGGGAAAGTCGGCCATTGTGCGTAAGCTGGAAGCTCTGCACGAATATCAGGGTTTTGAAGAATGTCTACATAAGCGAACTTTTCACCACAAGCCATCAACGCTTGAGCAGCTTGAGATGAGAAACCGCAGCTAGGTAGTTTTGGCGAACCCTTCATGTAAAGTAGGATGGTGTTCTCTGCGATTTGCTGTTTAATTTTTTCAATAGTTTCCATTGCTTCCTCTGATGGAGTTACTGCAAGATATCCGCTCATTTTAAACCATTGTTCAAGAATAAAAAGCACAGAATAATTGCGGTTATTATAAGAGTGGTTATCACAGTATCTTAACACGAACTATCAACGAGGTCTGCAAACGTCATTGTTGCTAGTACTCAACACAAAAACCCCGTTTTTTATGCGCCTAAATAAATAGTTAGAAACGATTTTTTTCCACAACAATTTGCTCAAGCGTGCTTTTAATCAGGTAAAAACTTGCTAAACTAGGCGACAAGTCAGTCAAATCGACAACGACTCGCAAGGTAGCGAATCGCAAAAACAATAAACATTTGGAAGAATCGAAAGAGAGTACTCTTTCTATATATATGGAGAAACGAGCAATGGCATTTGAACTACCAGCTCTGCCTTATGCGAAAGACGCATTAGAACCACACATTTCAGCTGAAACTCTAGATTTCCACCACGGAAAGCACCACAACACTTACGTAGTAAAACTAAACGGTCTGATCCCAGGCACTGAGTTTGAAGGTAAGACTCTAGAAGATATCGTGAAAACTTCAACTGGCGGTGTATTCAACAACGCAGCACAAATTTGGAACCACACGTTCTACTGGCACTGTCTAGCGCCAAACGCAGGTGGCGAACCAACAGGTGCTGTTGCAGATGCTATCAACGCAGCATTTGGTTCATTCGAAGAATTCAAAGCGAAATTTACTGACTCAGCAATCAACAACTTCGGTTCATCTTGGACTTGGTTAGTGAAAAAAGCTGACGGTTCTCTAGATATCGTTAATACGTCTAATGCAGCAACGCCGCTAACAGAAGAAGGTGTGACTCCTCTTCTAACGGTTGACCTGTGGGAACACGC
>Ga0193961_1000281_pt1 | contig 20773 bp, 22 predicted proteins | sample FB_4_MG_FD_140371 | JGI IMG/M metagenome (GOLD analysis project Ga0193961, IMG submission 140371) | Microbial mat bacterial communities from the Broadkill River, Lewes, Delaware, United States - FB_4_MG | ecosystem: Environmental > Aquatic > Freshwater > River > Microbial mats | place: USA...
AAATTGTATGGAGAAACAAATGTTAGACATAAGTCCAATATTGCTACTTAGTTCAGGTTTAGTGTTTTTATTAGTGCTTGCTAGGCTAAATAGCTGTCTTTACAAGCCTTTATTTAAGCACATTGATGATAGAAATAACCAAATCAAGACTGATATGGAAAATGCTAAAGCCAATGGTGCTGATGTAGATGGGTTGCTTGATGAAGCAAAAGAAATTATTGCTCAAGCAAAAAAGGAAGCTTTTTCTATTCGTGAAAAAGCTAGACTAGAAGCTACGGAAGTTGCTGAAGGTAAATTAAACGCTGCTAAAGCTAAAACAGAAGAGAAATATTCTACTTTTGTTCAAGCTCTAGGAGAAGAAAAATTATCTTTAGAGAACACTTTAGTTTCCCAATTGCCTCTATTTAAAGAAGGCTTAAAAGCTAAACTTAGCTCAATATAGGTGGTGAAAGTATGAAGAAAATTTTATTTACTTTATCAGCAATTATTCCAATGTCATTATTTGCTAGTGACGCGGGTGTAGAAACTGATATATTAGAAAGAACGGTTAACTTTTTTATTTTCGCTGCAATTATATACTACTTGTTGTCAGATAAACTGAAAGCTTTTTTTGTAGGGAGAACTCAATCAATTCAATCTGAATTAGATAAAGTTCAAGAGATATTAAAAGAATCAGATAAAAAATTAGTTGACGCTAAACAAGAAGTTGAAGATGCTAAAAAAGTTGCAAGTGAACTAGTTTCAATTGCAACTAGTGAAGTTGAAGCAATAAAGACAAAAATAGACGTTGCCGTTGAGCAGGAGATTGCATTTCTTTCAAAAAGTTTTGATGATAAAACAGAACTTGAAACAAGAAAAGTAAAAAAAGAGGTTGTCGAGAATGTTCTTAACCAATTATTAAGTGATGATAATATCGCTTTATCTCAAAAAGATTTAGCAAATATTATATTAAAAAAGGTTGCTTAGATGATTGATTTAGTTGCAAAAAGATATGTAAAAGCTTTAATGTCTGAAAGAGATAATAAAAGTTTAGCGTCTACTTATAAAGAGTTAAAAGAGATTTCAACTGCTTATAATGATGATAAATTTTCTTTAATTATTTCTTCGACTGAAGTAGAAAATAGTAAAAAAGTTGAACTTATTTTATCATTTGTTGATAAAGTTAGTGAAACAACAAGTAATCTTGTTAAACTTTTAAGTGATAACAAAAGATTAAATATTATACCAGCAATTGTTAATGAACTAGAAGGTCAATTATCAATTTTGAATAATTCATACAGAGGTGTTATTTACACTAATGAAGAATTACCACAAAGTGATGTTGATGCTATAAATTCTCAATTTTCTCAAAAATTTAAAGTTGATTTAGAATTAACTCAAAATATTTGTGATTATGATGGTTTAAAAGTTGCTATTGATGGACTTGGTGTTGAAGTTGGTTTTGCGAAAAGCAGACTAAAATCGCAAATGATTGGTCATATATTAAAAGCAGTTTAGACGATAACAGTCGTGCTATAGATAGATATAAGAGTTAAAATACAAAGGAGAAATTTAATGAGTACAAAGATTCAAGCAGATGAAATCAGTTCTATTATAAAAGAAAGAATAGATAATTTTGAATTAAATGTAGATGTTAACGAAACAGGTAAGATCATTTCTTTCGCTGATGGTATTGCAAAAGTTTACGGACTAAGTAATGTTATGGCTGGAGAATTAGTAGAGTTTGAAAATGGTGCAAGAGGTCTTGCTCAGAATTTAGAAGAAGCTGCCGTTGGTATTGTTGTTTTAGGTTCTAGTGAAGGTTTAAGAGAAGGTACAAGTTGTAAAAGACTTGGTGAGCTTCTTGAAGTACCAGTTGGTCCTGGTGCACTTGGTAGAGTTGTAAATGCACTTGGTGAGCCAGTTGATGGTAAAGGTGTTATTGAATCTAATGAATCTAGATTATTAGAAGAAAAAGCTCCAGGAATCATGGCAAGAAAATCTGTACATGAGCCATTAGTTACTGGTATCAAAGCTATTGATGCACTTGTACCAATCGGTAGAGGTCAAAGAGAGCTTATTATTGGTGATAGACAAACAGGTAAAACTACTGTTGCTATTGATGCTATTATTAACCAAAAAGGACAAGATGTTAAATGTATCTATGTTGCAATTGGTCAAAAAGCTTCAAATATTGCTAATATCGTTGGAGCTTTAGAAGCTGCTGGAGCAATGGAGTATACAACTATTGTTACTGCTAATGCATCAGAATCTTCTGCACTTCAATTCTTAGCACCATATGCTGGTGTTACAATGGGTGAGTACTTTAGAGATAACGGTCAACACGCATTAATCGTATATGATGATTTAACAAAACATGCTGTTGCATATAGAGAAATGTCTTTATTATTAAGACGTCCTCCAGGTCGAGAAGCATACCCAGGTGATGTTTTTTACCTACATTCAAGATTATTAGAAAGAGCTGCGAAGGTTAATGATGAGTTAGGTGCTGGTTCACTTACTGCTTTACCAATCGTTGAAACACAAGCTGGAGATGTTGCGGCATATATTCCAACAAATGTTATTTCTATTACTGATGGACAAATCTTCTTAGAAACAGAATTATTTAACTCAGGTATCAGACCAGCTATTAACGTAGGTTTATCTGTATCAAGAGTTGGTGGTGCTGCACAAATTAAAGCTACTAAACAAGTTGCTGGTACATTAAAACTAGACCTTGCACAGTTTAGAGAGCTTGAAGCATTTGCACAGTTCGCTTCTGATTTAGATGCTTCAACTAGAGCTCAATTAGAAAGAGGTCAAAGAATGGTTGAACTATTAAAACAAGGTGTAAATAAACCACTTGTAATTGAAAAACAAGTTACTATTTTATACGCTGGTGTTAATGGTTACATTGATGATATTGATCCTTCTGATGTAGTTAGATTTGAAACAGAATTCCATGATTTTATTGAGTCTAAATATTCAAGTTTAATAACAGATTTAAATGCTAAGAAAAAAGTTGATGATGATATCAAAGAAGTTCTTGAAACAGCAATAAATGAGTTTAAAACTATTTTTAAAGCAGACTAAGGAAATACTATGGCTAACTTAAAAGATATTTCAAGACAAATTAAAAGTGTTAAGAATACACAGAAGACAACAAAAGCTATGAAGCTTGTTTCTTCTGCAAAGTTAAGACGAACACAACAATTGTCAGAACAAGCAAAAAGTTATGCTTTAAAAATAAACAATATATTATCAGAGATTGCTACGAGAATTAGTAAAGTTCAAGATAAAGACAATTTAAATAGAGCTTTTGTATCAAATGATACTCCTAAAGTTGTTGATGTTGTTTTTGTTACAGCTGATAAAGGTCTTTGTGGTGGTTTTAATGTTGCTACAATTAAAGCAGTTAAAGGACTTATTGAAGAGTATACTTCAAAAGGTGCTACTGTTAGATTAAGAGCAGCGGGAAGAAAAGGTATTGATTACTTTACTTTCCAAAATATTGATTTATTTGATAGCATAGTTGGTTTAACTTCTGCTCCGACATATGAAAAAGCATCTGATTTTATAAAAGATGCATATGAAGATTTTAATAATGGATCTACAGATAAAGTTATTATGGTATATAACGGATTTTTAAATATGCTTACTCAAGAGCTAAAAGTTAAAGATCTTTTACCTGTATCTTTAGATGCAGTTTCAGTTAACGAAGAAGCATCATCTATGTTAGATATTGAACCAGATGATGATGAAGAAATTTTAAATGAATTAACTGCTAAATATGTTGATTTCAATATGTATTATTCTTTAATTGATTCATTAGCAGCAGAGCACAGTGCTAGAATGCAAGCTATGGATAATGCAACGAATAATGCAAAAGAAAAAGTTAATGATTTAACAGTTGAGTTTAATAAAGCAAGACAAGCAGCGATTACAACAGAATTAATTGAGATTATTTCTGGTGTTGAATCAATGAAGTAATAGAAAGGAAGAGGATATATGGAAGGTAAAATAATTCAGATTATGGGTCCAGTTGTTGATGTTGAATTCGACGGATACCTACCTGCAATAAATGATGCAATCGAAGTACCTGGTACTAAAGAAAAGCTAGTATTAGAAGTAGCAGCACATATCGGAGATAGCAGAGTTAGAACTATTGCTATGGATATGACTGAAGGTTTAACAAGAGGAACAAAAGTAGTTGCTACTGGTGCTCCAATTATGGTTCCAGTTGGTGAAGAAGTTCTTGGTAGAATTTTTAACGTTATTGGTGAGCCAGTTGATGAAGGTTCTCCAGTTTCAGAAGATGCTCCTAGAATGTCAATTCATAGAGAAGCTCCTTCTTTTGAAGAGCAATCTACATCTACAGAGATGTTTGAAACAGGTATCAAAGTAGTTGATTTACTTGCTCCTTATGCTAAGGGTGGTAAAGTTGGACTATTCGGTGGTGCTGGTGTTGGTAAAACAGTTATTATTATGGAGCTTATTCATAATGTTGCGTTTAAACATGATGGTTACTCTGTATTTGCTGGTGTTGGTGAAAGAACAAGAGAAGGAAATGACCTTTACTACGAAATGAAAGAATCAAACGTTCTTGATAAAGTTGCTTTATGTTATGGACAAATGAGTGAGCCTCCAGGAGCAAGAAATAGAATTGCTTTAACAGGTCTTACTATGGCTGAGTACTTTAGAGATGAAAAAGGTCTTGACGTTTTAATGTTCGTTGATAACATCTTTAGATTTGCACAATCAGGTTCTGAAATGTCAGCTCTTTTAGGAAGAATTCCTTCAGCAGTTGGTTACCAACCTACACTTGCAAGAGAAATGGGTGCATTACAAGAAAGAATTACTACAACTAAAAAAGGTTCTATTACTTCTGTTCAAGCTGTTTATGTACCAGCGGATGACTTAACAGATCCAGCTCCTGCTTCTGTTTTTGCTCACTTAGATGCTACAACAGTACTTAACAGAAAAATTGCAGAAAAAGGTATCTACCCAGCGGTTGATCCACTAGATTCTACATCAAGAATTCTTTCTGCAGATGTTTTAGGTGACGAGCATTATGAAACAGCTAGAGGTGTTCAATCACTTTTACAAAAATTCAAAGATTTACAAGATATCATTGCGATTCTTGGTATGGATGAATTATCTGAAGCTGATAAACTTGTTGTTGAAAGAGCTAGAAAAGTTGAAAAATTCTTATCTCAGCCATTCTTTGTTGCAGAAGTATTTACAGGTTCTCCTGGTAAATATGTTGAGCTTGCTGATACAATCAAAGGATTCAAAGGTATTTTAGATGGTTCTTACGATCACATGCCAGAAAAAGCATTCTATATGGTTGGTGGAATTGATGAAGCAATTGCAAAAGCTGAAGGTATGAAAGCTTAGTAAGCTTAAAAGGTAAAAATATGGATACAATTAAACTATCAATAGTTACACCAAATGGCGAAATTTTTAATAATGAAGTAAAATCTGTGACTCTTCCTGGAAAAGAGGGAGAGTTCGGAGTTTTACCTAATCATGCTTCATTAGTATCAGCATTAACTGTTGGTGTTATAGAAATAGAAAAAAAGGACGCTTTAAAAGAAGCTGTTGCAATCAACTGGGGACATGTTAAAGTGTCTGAAGACTCGATAGATGTTTTAGTTGATGGAGCAGTATCTTTATCAGATGATGATGATTCAGATATTTCTGAAAAATTATCTTTAGCAAAAGAACTTGTTAATTCTGTAAAAGATTCAAATGTATCTATGGCTGCAGTTGAATCAAAAATCAATTCATTTAGTTAATTTTTAAATGATTGATACAATATTAAATTATTTTAATAATAGTAGTGCTATCTCTTTAGGAGTATTAGCACTACTTTCTATTTATTTCATTCTTGTTTTTTGGATTTATCTCTTTAAATATTTTCAACTAATTGGATTTATTGCTACAGAAATGAATAATCTTAATGCCTTATTATCACGAGATTCTTATATTAATCCTTTATCAAAAATTGGTCAATGCTTAAATAAAGCACCTGTTTCTAAAGAGTTCTTAAATGTTTGTGAGACTTCTTTAGTAAGAGAAGCAAGTACAGGAATATCGTGGTTATCTATAGTATCATCTACTGCACCATTTATTGGTTTATTTGGTACTGTTGTCGGAATTTTAGAGTCATTTGCAAAATTTTCTACAGCTAGTAAAGTGAGTTTTTCTGTTATAGCACCTGTTATAAGTGAAGCATTAGTAGCAACTGCCGCAGGTATTTTTGTTGCTATTTTTGCTTATACTTTTCACCAGATACTTACAAGAAAGGTATACGAGTTTAATACATATATTAAATCTCAAATTGATATTATTATTGCAAGAGATTAATATTCATGTATGATTATGATCAAAAACCAGATTTAAACATTACTCCACTAGTGGATGTAATGTTAGTATTACTTGCAATTTTAATGGTTACTGCACCTGTATTAGAATATGAAGAAAATATAAACTTACCCAAAGGTAGTAAATCAAAAAAACTACAACAACTAAAAAAAATCGATATTACAGTAAATAATTTACGTGAAATTAGAATAAATAAAAAGAAATATAAGTTTGTAAATTTCGCAGATAATTTTATTTTATATTCTAAAAATAAAAATAGAGATACATCTGTACACATAAGAGCTGATAAAAGTTTAAAGTATGAAGATGTTGTTTATATATTAAAAACAGTAAAAGAAGCTGGATTTTTTAAAGTAGCCCTAATTACTGATGGCTAATAAACAAGAACTTATTTATTCTGCTATTGCTGCCATTTCAATTTATGTTATACTGATTTTATCTTTTTTAGTTTATGTTAAAACAAGTGAAGTAAAAAAAATAAATGCAGCTGTAAAAACTACTGTTTTACAGCTTGATGTGATTTTAGATTCTCCACGAGAGAAAACAGAAAAAATCACTATAAAAAGTGATGTAAAAAATCGAGATATTGCAAAAAAAGTTGTAAAAAAAACTACTTCAGTTAGTGTAAAACAAAGAAGTAATTTAAAATCATTATTTGCAAATGTAAAAACAAATATCAAAAAAGTTTCTAAAGATAAAGTTTTAAATGTTAAAAATAGTAGTATAGCTAGTAGATTTAAGTCAAAATTTGAAAAAGAGAAAAAAACTAAAAATATTACATTATCAAAATTATCTGAAAAAGTAGAGTCAAAAAGTAATCATAAAAATGTTTCTATGGATAAAGCTGAAGATAAACAAGATCCATACTATACAAAAATTTATCAAATTTTATCTAGTAGATGGAATCCAACAATCTTTGTTAATGACTTAAAATCAAAAGTTAATATAACTATTTTTAATAATGGAAAATTTAGTTTTAACTTTATACAATACTCTGGAAATAACGGATTTGATAATCAATTAAAAGAGTTTCTTAATAACGAAACTCAAAAAGGTTATCCTGTTAGTCCTAAAAACAAAACAGTAAATATTGAAATAACATTTCAATCAAAAGGATAATAATGCTTAAAATAGTACTTTTCTTTATATTTTTTGAATTTGCATTTTCTATTGATGCAACAATGGAAATAGTAAAAAATAAATCAAATCTACCTACAATTAGTGTTGTGTCTGCAACTAATAATGACGGAAAAAAATCTATAGATACAAAAATTTTAAAACTAATTCAAAAAGATTTACAGGTTAGTTGTCATTTTAACGATAGCCCAATCACAATCGAAACTCAATTTGTACAGATGCCAAAATATAAAGAGTTAAAAGATAATGGAATTGATTTGTATTTAGTGTTTCAAGTAAGTCAAGATGATAAAAAAAGATATATTGTAAATATTAAACTATATGACGTAAATACTAATAGTATTGTATTAAATAAATCATATGCTACATCATCATATGAAAGATACCCTTTCTTAGCACATAAAATTGCAATAGATGTAAATAAATACTTAAAAGCACCATCAATTGATTGGATGGATAAATTTGTTATTTTTTCACGATATTTAGATTCTAAGACAAGTGAAATTGTTATTGCTGATTATACATTGAGTTATCAAAAAGTTGTTGTAAAAGGTGGATTGAATGTTTTTCCTAAATGGGCAAGTTCAGAACAAAATGCATTTTATTATACAAGTTATAAAGGTCTTAGACCAACTTTAATGAAGCAAAATTTATATACAAATAGGCTAGAAACTATTTTAACGAGTGATGGAATGATTGTTTGTTCTGATGTAAGTGATGATGGGAAAAAGTTAGTTTTAACAATGGCTCCAAACTCCCAACCAGATATATATGTATATAATACAGAAACACGAATTAAAACACGAATAACAAAATATGCAGGTATTGATGTTGGTGGAAATTTTGTAGAAAATGATTCTAAAATTGTTTTTGTATCAGATAGATTAAAATATCCAAATGTTTTTGCAAAAACAATAGGACAAAATGGTGTTGAGAGAATGATTTATCATGGAAAAAACAATTCTCAATGTACAACTTCTGATGACTATATTGTTTATTCTAGTAGAGAAACAGATAATGAATTTGGATCAAATGTATTTAATTTGTATTTAATCTCAACAAAAAGCGATTATGTAAGAAGATTAACTACAAATGGACGAAATCAATTTCCAAAATTTTCATCAAATGGTGAATCGATACTTTTTATTAAAAGTACAAATAGAAGTTATTTGGGAATTATTCGTGTAAATTATAATAAAAGTTTTCTCTTTCCATTGAAAAGTGGTAAGTTACAATCTATAGATTGGTAGTTATTATAGTTTAAGTATCTATATTGTAAAATGTTTCAAATAAATTTTAATGAGGAATTAATATGAATAGTATTTTTAAAAATACATTATTAGGGATGTGTGCAGTTGGATTATTAGCAGGTTGTGCATCAAAAGATGTAGAATATGATGATAACTCTGTAACAAGTGTTGATAAAAAAATGGACAAAGTTGCTGTATCTGATGATAAATCTACAACAACTTCATCAATAGCTAATAATTCTACAAATTCTACAGATTCTTTACAAAAAATCACAAACGAATCTGTTAATAGTGTGCAAAGTGACGTTGATGGGAAGGTAGTGCTGTTAGAGTCTGTACATTTTGCATTTGACAAATATAAATTAAGTGATGAGATGAGAGAAGTAACTACATCAAATTACGTAAAAATTGATGAGGCTTCTCAATCATACAGTGACTTAAAAATTAAATTAGAAGGTAACTGTGATGAGTGGGGAAGTGATGAGTACAATTACGCATTAGGTTTAAAAAGAGCAAAAGCTACAAAAGATGCATTAGTTGCAGATGGTATAGATGCTAAAAGTATTGTTATGGTAAGTTTTGGGGAAAGTAATCCTGTATGTACACAAAGAAATACTGCTTGTTGGAAAATGAACAGAAGAGTAGATTATAGATTATTACCATAATTAAGAGTAACTCTTGAATAGATTAATAATAGGTGTATCTTGTTTATTAGTTTCAGCATCTCTTGCTGAAACTTCGATGTTTGGAGCTGGAAATCTAGAAGCTTCAAAACCTTATGGTTTAACTAAAACTGAAGAGGTTATAGTAAAAAATAAAAAAATTGTTGCTAAAACAGAAAAAAAATTAAAAAAAACCAATACTCAATTGCAAGATCTTAATGAAAGAGTTGATGGTATAGAATCTTTACTTGAAGGTGAAAGCTTAAAACTAAACAAAGTATCAATATCTTTAAATAAACATTTAGACGAATTTAAACTGTACAATCAAAATACAACAACTGATATCAATAAAAATAGTGAGATTATTGCAAATATGCAAATTGCTATTAATACTGATATTAAGAAATTGCAATCTTTAATTGATCAAAATAATCAAAACAATAAAACAATAAAAAAATCTTTTGATAAAATAGTTCATTTAGTGAATGATATAAATAGTAAGTATGTTACTAAAAAAGAGTTTAATAGACTTATCTCTCTTTTAGATAATAAAAAAACTCGTAAAAAAACAACAAGTACTAAAAAAACTTCGACTAAAAGTTCAAGAGAACGTTTAGTTGAAGCTAAAAATTTGTTTAAAAAAGATAACTTTACAAAAGCTATAATAATATTTGAAGATTTAATTAGTAAAAATTACAGACCTGCTGAATGTAATTTTTATGTTGGTGAGATAAAATATTATAGAAAAAAATATAAAGATGCATTGTATTATTTTAAAAATAGTATGACTCTATACGACAAAGCAAAATATTTACCAAAACTGCTTTTACATAGTGCTATATCATTTGATAAATTAGGTGATACAGATAATGCTCAAAATTTTTATAATACAATTGTTGATTTATACCCTGAATCAAATGAAGCAAAAGAAGCTTCTAAAAAAATTAAATTTTAATAAATAAAAAGGAAAATAAATGTCAAATAAAGTAATATCAATAGAATATACATTAAACGATGCAAATAGTAAAGTACAATTAGATACAAATGTTGGAGGATCACCTTTAGAATTTATTAGTGATATGGGTCAAATTATTCCAGGACTTGAAAAAGAACTTGTAAACCTAAATGCTGGTGATAAAGCTGATGTTTTAGTACAACCTGCAGATGCTTATGGTGAGTACAACGAAGAAGCTGCACAAACACTTCCAAAAGAACAATTCGCAGATATTGAATTAACTGAAGGTATGTCTTTATATGGAACTGGTGAAGGTGGAGAAACAGTACAAGTTGTAGTTAAAGAAGTTAAAGAAGATGAAGTAACAATTGATTACAATCACCCAATGGCTGGTAAAACATTAATGTTTAGTGTTACAGTTTTAGCAACTAGAGCAGCAACTGAAGAAGAGATTCAAGTAGGTGTTGTTGGTGGTATGGCTGCTGCTGGTGGTGGATGTTGTGGTGGAGGAAGTTGTGGAACTGACTCAGCTGATCAAGGTCATTCTCATGATCATGGTTCAGAAGGTGGTTGTTGTTCAACAGAACCTGCTGAACAATCTTCAGGTGGATGTTGTTCACACTAAGTAATGTCTTAACATTATCTAAAAAACTCCTGTTTCTTTTGAAATAGGAGTTTTTAGTTTATACTCAAATTTTATATAAGGAAGAAAAATGAAAAAAGTAGCTTTTATATTTCCAGGTCAAGGAAGTCAAACGAATGGTATGGGAAAAGATTTTTTTGAAAATAGCGACATTGCAGAAGAGATGATCAAAAATGCAAGTGATAGATTAGGTTTTAATTTTGAAGATTTATTATTTAATGAAAGTGAAAATTTAGGTAAAACAGAATTTACACAACCAGCAATTTTACTTGTAAGTTGTATTGCTCTAGCTATTTTTAAAGAAAAAAGTGATATTTCTCCAGAGTTTGTACTTGGTCACTCATTAGGTGAATTTTCTGCTTTAGTTGCAAGTGGTGCTATTGATTATCTTGATGCTATTGAGCTTGTACATAGAAGAGGGTTATTTATGAATGAAGCTTGTGCAGGTGCAGGTGCTGGTATGATGGCTCTTGTTGGTCTTGATGATGTAACTGTTGAAAAAATGACTGAAGAGCAGAGAATTGCAGGTAAAAAAGTTTGGGCAGCAAACTACAATATGGATGGTCAAATTGTTGTTGCAGGTTTAAAAGCTGATCTAGAATCTTTAGTAGATACATTTAAAGAAGCTGGTGCTAAAAGAGCTTTAGTTCTTGATATGAGTGTTGCTAGTCACTGTGAACTTTTAACAAGTGCTGTTGAAAAATTACAACCATTTTTAGAAGAATATATTAAAGATACTTTTGAAACATCTGTTATTTCAAATGTTTCAACAAACCCATACAATACAAAAGCTGATGCTATTGAACTATTAAGTTCTCAATTAGTTTCACCTGTAAAATATAAACACTCAGTTGCAGAACATGCGCAAGATTTAGATATGATGATTGAGTTTGGTAATGGTGCTGTTTTAAAAGGTATGAATCGAAAAATTATCAAAGCAGTACCTACATTAAATGTTTCAGATATGAAATCTTTAGAGGCTACTTTGGAAAAACTAAATGACTAAATTAGCTATCATGGGTGCGATGGAAGAGGAGATCACTCCTCTTTTAGCAAACTTTACAGATATCAATAAAGTAAATTACGCAAATAATACATATTATGAATGTAAACTAGGTGATTTAGATGTTGTTATTGCATATAGTAAAATAGGGAAAGTTTTCTCTACTCTTACTGCATCAACTATGATTCAAAAGTTCAATTGTGATACTTTATTATTTTCTGGTGTTGCTGGTGGTGTAAATCCTTCACTTAAAATTGGTGACTTAATTGTTGCTAATAAACTTTCTCAACATGATTTAGATATTACTGCTTTTGGGCATCCCCATGGATTTGTACCAGGTGGTTCTGTATATGTTAATACTGATGAAAAATTAAAAAATATCGCTTTAGCTGTTGCAGAACAAAGTGGTGTTAAAATTATCGAAGGTATTATTGCTACGGGAGATCAGTTTGTTGCAGATGAAACTAGAAAGGCATTTATTGAGTCTACATTTAAAGCTGATGCTTTAGAAATGGAAGGTGCTAGTGTTGCTGTAGTATGTGATGCTTTAAATGTACCATGTTTAATTTTAAGAGCTATTAGTGATACAGCTGATATGGATGCTGGTTTTAGTTTTGAAGAGTTTTTAGAAACAAGTGCTAAAAATTCAGCAAACTTTTTAATGAAAGTTATTGCAAAAATTAAATAATTTATTATATAGACTAAAAAAGGCTCTTCATTTGAAGAGTCTTTTTTATTTCTAAAATAGGATTAAAGACCTAGTTCTTCTTTTGCTTTTAAAACAGCAAATGGAAGTGGCAAATCAACGATATCACAATCTCCCATCATACACTCTTCACATACCGTTCCAACTGTTGTTTCTTCTTTGAGTGTTTCATAGTTTGTTCCAAACTTGGCAACTGCATCTTTTATCTCTTGATAATTGATTTTATTGCATGAACATACAATTGTTTTTTCTTCTTGAGTTTTTAATCGAAAAGGTTTCATTTTATATAAGCTTTGATGATTTTTTCTTCTTTTAGTGGTCTGTTTCCACCATATCTTCCAGATGTAGGAACATTTTCAAGTTTTTTAACTACTTTAAAACTTGCATCACCTTTTACATAACCAAAAATAGTATGTCTTCCATTTAACCATGGAGTTTTTACAGTAGTGATAAAAAACTGACTACCATTTGTATTTGGTCCAGCATTTGCCATAGCTAAAATTCCTGTTTTGTTAAACATTGCTTTTGCATTAAATTCATCTTTGAATTTTCCACCCCAAATAGACTCTCCACCTCTTCCTGTACCAGTTGGATCTCCACCTTGTATCATGAAGTTTTTAATAATTCTATGAAAAACAAGACCATTATAGTAACCATTTTTTATATGTGTTGTGAAGTTTTCTACAGTTTTAGGTGCTAAATCTGCTCGTAATTCTATCTCAATCTTCCCTTGAGTTGTTTCAAGTACTGCAATAGGGTTTGCTGCATATACATACACTATACTTAACATGATAAGTAAAAGTTTTTTCATTTGTATCCTTTGTATTTAGTAATGGATAATAACAAAAGATAACTTAACTAATCTATAGGGCAATTATATAAATAAAATATCAAATTATAAAGATATATAGACTATAATGTCTTACTTTACACAAGAGGATTATCACCATTTTAAAACATATATTTACAAACAGTGCGGGTATTTTAGTCTCTCGTATATTAGGATTTTTACGAGATTTATTAACTGCTTCTATTTTAGGTGCAAATATTTATAGTGATATCTTTTTTGTTGCTTTTAAACTACCAAACCTTTTTCGTAGAATTTTTGCAGAGGGTGCGTTTACTCAGGTTTTTATTCCTGCTTATGCTAAAAATAATCACAAGGTTAGTTTTAGTACCGTTATATTTTTGCAATTTTTAGTATTTATTATTGTTTTAAGTTTGATTGTTACTCTCTTTTCTTCTTTTTTTACGCAAATTATTGCGATTGGTTTTGATGAAGAAACAGTTGCACTTGCATCGCCATTTGTTGCTATTTGTTTTTATTATCTTCCTCTTATTTTCATAGTAACATTTTTAGCAGCACTTTTACAGTATAAAAATCATTTTACTACTACAGCCTTTTCAACAGCACTTTTAAATCTATCATTGATATCATCACTTTTGCTTTCACAAAATCTTGAGTCACGTGATATTGTATATTATTTAAGTTGGGGTGTAGTAGTAGGTGGGATTTTACAAGTGCTTGTGCATCTTTATGCAATCAAAAAACTCAAAATAAAGTTTTTTACTACAAATATAAAAAAGAAAAAAAGAGATATAAAACAAAGTAAATTTTATAAGCAATTTTACCCAGCTGTATTTGGAAGTAGTGCTTCTCATGTAGCTGCTTTTTTAGATACTTGGCTGGCTAGTTTTCTGATTACTGGTAGTATTAGTTACCTCTATTATGCAAATAGATTATTTCAGTTGCCATTAGCTTTATTTGCTATAGCTACATCTGTGGCTTTATTTCCTACTATTGCAAAAGCGATAAAAAATAAAGATGAAGATAAAGCATTACACTATTTACGAAAAGCTTTTTTTGTGCTCTCTGCACTTTTAGGAGTAGCTACTATAATAGGAATAGTTTTTAATACCTTTATAGTAGAGCTTTTATTTCAAAGAGGTGCTTTTGAAGAGTCTGATACACAAACTACTGCTATAGTATTGACTATGTATTTAGTAGGTCTTTTACCTTTTGGTTTAGGAAAAATATTTTCTTTATGGTTATACTCACATGAAAAGCAAGGTCTTGCTGCAAAGATAACTATGAAGTCATTAATAGGAAATATCATTTTATCTTTAGCTTTAATCGAACCATATGGTATCTATGGTTTAGCACTTGCTAGTAGCTTAAGTGGATTTATTTTATTTCATCTGACTATAAAAGAGTTTGGTTATAAAAAATTTATCACTCTTATTAAACCATAAACAATATAGGGCTTTGTTTTTTAGTCTTATTTAAATATCTTTGGTTATAATCCTCTCTCTTAAGCAGAGAAGTGTCTGAGTGGCCGAAGGTGCTTCGTTGGAAGCGAAGTGTAGCTAAAACTACCGTGGGTTCGAATCCCATCTTCTCTGCCATTATATTACTACTTATTACTTTAAACACTATCATTTATAATAAACATTTTACTTCTCATTACTTTTAAGATATACTTAATTTATTAAAATACTGAATAAAAGTTGCGGTATAAATTGCGGTAAAGTGTGGTACGGAATGAGAAAGAACTTAGTAAAAACAAAGTTTCCTGGAATATATTATGAGCAAGACTCTAAAACAAAGATTAAAACGTATATTGCAAGAATAAAAATTGTAGGTATAATTAATACTGAACAAGTTGTAGGATATTCAAATGATGCAATAAGAACAAATCCCTCACTAGCATTTGAAAAAAGAACAGAACTAATTAATAAGATTAAGAATGGTGAATCAATTAAAAAAATAGAGAATCCAACATTGGATATTTTTTTTAATAGATATAAAGATTATAAAAAAAATTTAATTACAGAAAATAGATTATATATTTATACTTGTGTATATAATAAACATGTACCTACAAGTCTTAAGAATAAAAAGATTAAAGATATTCAAACTGATGACATTCAAAAAATAGTCAATAAAATGATTGAAAATAAATATAAGCCAAAAAGTTTATATTCTATTAAAGACTTATTTTCGCCTCTTTTTAATTATGGAATAGAGATAGGTATGCTTGATAGAAATATTGTTAAAGGTGTTAAGTTTCCAAAGTTTGATTCTAATAGATATTTTGAAATAGAAGAAGATAAAGCTAAAGCACTTTACAGAGCAATATTAGATTTACTAGATAATCAATATCGTGCAATGTTTTTATTCTTATTAAGAGGAAGAAGAGCAGGAGAGCTTTTAAGTTTAGATTGGAAACATATAGATTTAGTTAATAAAAAATACACTATAATTGACTCACAAAGCAAAATAAGGAAAACTTTATCCTTTATACTAGATGATGAATTAATTGAAGCTATAGAGTGTTTAGAGCTTAAAAAAGAGGGCTTAGTATTCTATAATAAAAAAACATTGAAGAAATATGTTAGATTTCCTACCGCACCTTGGAGAAGGTTAAAAGAAAAATGTGAAATTACAGATATGAAGTTACATGACTTTAGGCATTTGTTAGGTTTTACTCTTGTTAATAATGGAGTATCTTTAGAAAACATTTCACGAGCTTTAGGTCATAGTAAAATTGCAACAACACAAATGTATAGTAATCAGAAAGAAAAGATGGCTAGTGAAGCAGTTAATACCTATTTGGATTTAATGAAGTAGCAAAGTATTTTAAACTAATTGTCCATATTTTGAGAAAAAATTAACAAATTAATCTAGATTTTGTCCATTTAATATTTTTTTATATAGTATACACGGGTAGGATCTAGATAAAAAAGTAATATAATATTTAAGCTCACTTTTTTTTGTTCCAAAATCCCTTAACTTTTATGGAACTTTGCACTTTCTCATTTTTGAACACTTTGTGGAACAAGTAAAGTACACTACAACTAAACTGTTCCAAAAGTAAGAGATTTAGGAGAATACATTTACTCATAATAAAACATATAGGTACTAAAACACCTGCGATCTTAAAAGACTCTACTATTAGCACTAGAATCTGCTTTACTATTTAAAGTCTAAGTAACTTCATTATTCTTATTTAATTTAGTTTTGTTTAAATTTCTTTAAAAAGAATACTCCAACCCAACACCAATAGAAGCTGTAGAGTCATGTTCTATTATAGCTGTAGCATTAGTAGTTTTTAGTTTAGTTTCATAGTTATGAAGTAGATATTTACTATTTAGGTTTAATGATATCTTTTCATTTAGTGGGTAATTTACTCCTACTTGAATACCACCTATAAAAGAGTTAGCATCTACATTCTTTTTATTTGAGTCATTAAGTGGATCGTATTTCCAATCAATTTGACCATATCCACCTAGAACTCGTGCATAGAGTTCTATATCTGTAGTAGAGGGTTTGTAGTATTTATTGAGTCCTACTAAGAGGTATTGATGTTTTAGATCACTATTTTGTGAATGTGTATATGAGATATATGGTTTCATATTATACTCTTTACATAGATCTGTTAAAGGATTTAGTATAGTATAAAGCTCAAGGGAGTTAAAACTCTTTTTAGGTTTATCTATAAGGGTTATAGATCCTGATTTATTTATTTGATCATAGCTTGTGTTTGATACTCCTACATTAGTACCTATAGCATAGAGCCATGACTCATTACCATTAGCTAGTAGATTACTACTAGCTATTAGTGTACTAAGGAGGGTTGTTTTTAATATTATACTTTTCATCATCGTTATCCTCTACAGTATAGTAGCACTACCCGATACTACACATACTTTTTTATTATTACTACTATCATGATCAAACTTTAGTTGTGATCCATCTGTGGCTGATACCACATCTCCACTAGTTACTGTAGTCCATGTAGATATTGCACCACTACATGATGCTGCTGTTACACCTGTAGTAGTTGTATTCTCAAAAGAGGCATCACTACCTCCACCACCACACCCAGCTAGTATGATACTAGCTAGAAGAGTTATAAGGGTTAATTTTATTATATTAATCATTTTCATACTTTTCTCCAATTACTCTATTGTAAAATCTGTTTGGCTATTAAGCACTGGTGTTGTTGTTTGGATATGGATTACACCATTAGTTTTTGTTACATTCACATCACTACCTATTGTATATGGTGTATTTAGATCTAGGGTATTTCCTATCTCTTGGATATCACTACTATCATTTTTATTTACTTTTACAAACTTTGTATGTGATGTTCCGTCACTATTAGTGATCACTGTAGCTTTAACCATATAGTTAGAATCTGTAGTATCATCTATATCTCTTACACTTGTTTCTACATTTCCACTTGCATCTATTACAGTTACAGCACCTTTGATAGTTGAAGTGGCTTGAGATGTTACATTATTATCCAATATCACTTTATGTTCAGTACTACCATCTGGATTTGCTTTTACAGATATAGTATTAGAAGTATTTGGTATAGTAGAATTTGTTTCCACTTCTCCTGTATCTTTTATAGTTGTTTTTGCTCCTGGTATATTTGATGTAGCTTGTGTTACAACTCCATTTACTTCTACTTTATGAACTGCACTTCCATCAGAATTTGCATCTACTTCTATATCAACTGCTTGTGAATTTGTATTTGTAGTTGATACTTTAGTAACTACTTTAGGATTTCCATCACTATCTTTATCTATTGTTGTTTTTGCACCAAGTATTTCAAAATTCGCTTGGGTTACTTTACCATCACTATTTGTCATTTTATGTGTTGCTTTACCATTTATATTTGCATTTACTTCAGCTTTTATATTATTGATTGTATCTTCAAAAGTAGTAGTTACTTCTGAACTAGTTACATCTATATCTGCACCTTCTAGATTACTTGTAGCTTCTGTTGATGTTGTACCTATTGATACTTTGTGTTTCGCTTTTCCATCAAGGTAGTTATCTATTGTGATAGTTGCTACACTTGTAGTATTTATCTCTGTTTGGTATGAGTCAGTAGTTGGTGTAACACTAAAATCTCCATCAGCTATTGAACTATCAATAGTAGTTGTAGTAGTGATATTATTATCAGCTGTATCATTTATATTTACAAGCACTTGTCTAGGTGGTAAAACTACTTTTACCTCTTTGATACTATTCCCTGTTACAACCAAGTTTGAACCTATTAGATAATCAGTTGTAGTAGTATTAACTACTTGGAATGTTGCTCCATCTTTGGTTGTTTTTGTGATAGTACTATTTCCATCTTCTCCACTTACAGTGATATCTATCTCTACTATTTGTGAGTTGTCATCTGAATTGATGTAGTTATTATTTATCGCTACATCCCCGTTTGTATCTATGACTACAGTACTTCCTGGTTCATTTAGAGCTACATATGTTTTATTTGCATCAACTTTTTTTGTTGTAGTAGATATTGCACCACTACAGTTTACGATACCTGTTACTATAAAGTCTTCATTTAAACTATTAGTATATGCACCTGTATGTAACACTTTATTATCAGATGTGATACCTATACTTGCATTTGGTACTTTCATAATCACTGTTGTTAATACTTCATTCTCTAATCCATCATTTAAAATATGTTTGGTAATCATATCAGATCCATCATAAGCTATATTCATTGTATAACCACAGGTAGTGCCATCAACATTTGTAATTGTTGGTGTTGTAATAGTTAAGTTTCCTTCATTAGATATATTTATATCAGCACCAGGGTTTGCAACTGTTATATTATGTTCACCATTAGTTTCATCCATTGATATATTTAATCCACCATCACTTGTGATATTGATATCTACATTTGGTTGAGCATCTGTGATAGAAAAAATTGTATTATTACCATCATTTATTGTGGTAGTTGGTTTACCATTTGGTATGGTTATTGATGTAACTTTATCATCTCCACTTCCTGGTATCTTTTTAATAGTTGAAGTTTGCGTTCCATCACCATTATCAACAGGCTCACTACTTCCACTATCATCTGTATCTAGGTAGTTAGGTACTCCATCTAAATCATCATCTTTACTAATCTCTATACTATCTAGTATCCCATCACCATCTGAGTCTGTATCTTTATAGTTTGGTACTCCATCATTATCTGTATCTAAGCCATCTTGATACTCTACACTATCTAAAATATTATCATTATCACTATCTAAGTCTAAATTATCAGGCATACCATCACCATCTGAATCTATAGCTCCATTTCCTTCGATAGTATCACTAATACCATCATTATCATCATCTGTATCATAGTAATCCATAATACCATCATTATCAAAGTCAGTATATTTAGAAGCATTAGAATCCTTTATTGCTACAACACCATCAACAGTTATTTCACCATCTTCATCAATAACAATATCTGAACCACCACTATAGTTTACACTGTTATTATCATTATCAGTTATAGTAACATCACCATTAGGATCTATTTTAGTTGTTTGTCCATTTTGATCTATAATATTAACTATACCATTTTCATCAGTTTCCATAATACTACCACTTGGAAGTGTTACATTTGTAACTGTTGGAGGTGTTGTTGAGTTATCTGTAGTTGTTATCTCGACTATACCATTTGTATTTGTAGTTGTTGTTACGGTTGTATTTCCTACTAAATACTCTGTTACTATTGGTGTACCTATCGTTATATCTGTACCTGCTGGATATGTATTATTAGATACAATATCTCCATTAGAATCTTTTACTATTACATCTATGCTGCCATCAGGTTTAATAGTTACAACTGTTGTTGTTCCATCTGAATTTTCAATTGTAAATTGTGTATTTCCATTTGAATCTTGAGATATCTCTACATCTTCATTTGGATTTGGTATATTTACACTTCCACCTGTAGGTGTTGTTATATTTAGATCTCCATTGGAATTAGTAGTTATAGTACTATAGCCTGTATTTATTGTAGGTTCACCATTTTCATCTATATCTATAACTGATCCTGCTGGGTAAGTGTTTGAAGAAACTATATTTCCATTTATATCATAAACTACTACAGTTAATGTTCCATCTGCATTTACTGTTACTACAGATTTACTTCCATCTGCTTGAGTTATTGTATAAGATACACTTCCATCACTATTTACTACTACTTCTACATCATTTGGACTTCCTATATTAACAT
>Ga0193961_1000283_pt1 | contig 20615 bp, 19 predicted proteins | sample FB_4_MG_FD_140371 | JGI IMG/M metagenome (GOLD analysis project Ga0193961, IMG submission 140371) | Microbial mat bacterial communities from the Broadkill River, Lewes, Delaware, United States - FB_4_MG | ecosystem: Environmental > Aquatic > Freshwater > River > Microbial mats | place: USA...
ATGATGAATACAGCCCCATTGATAAAATTCTTCCCCAAGGGCATGTAAAATATTTAACCCAGAATGAAGAACTCCCCAATGTTCCTGATCATATTCCAGTAATTTATGATTTTGGGGGCTACCCTGATGAGAGACTTATTCAAACCTTAAATATATCAGATTGGGTACTTGTGCCACTGATTTATGAATCCCCTCTTGATATGCAGGTGGCTATCAAAACACTCCGTGAGATAGAGCAACATAATAAAAATATCCTGATTATTTTAAATAAAGCAAAGAAAGGGGATCTTGAAAAGGCAAATCAGGTATTAAGTGGTTTTTTTGATTATCCTCTGTATGAATTAAAGCAAAGTACCGCATTTGTGAATATGGTTACCAAAAAAAAATCCCTTCAGGATCTTATACAGAGCAACAAGCTTTTAGGATATAACTACAAAAAACCGCTTGAACAAATTCAAGCGATTAAAAAATTTATTGGTTAATATGGTGAAAAAATGAGTGATGATTTCTCTTTCGATGATACAACAAAAGATATTCTTACTAAGAAAGTAACTCAAAAGAAAACAGGAAGACCAGCAAAAAAAGACACGCAAAAAAGGAAGCGTTGTGTATCAGCTTATCTTACAGATGAAGAATACAATGCTTTTGTAAATTTTTTAGATGATCGGACAATGTCTATCTACCTCAGAAAGATGATTCTTAAAGAGATGGGTTTTAAAGAATAATAAACTTAATAAAGTTTAAAAACTTTTAAAACTTAATAAACCTTTAAAAAGTTTATTAAGTTTTTTTTATAAGTCAAATGCTTTTATCTTCGTCATTCTGAAGCCGTTTTAATATTCTTCCAACCTGAACAGATGTAAACTCTTTCCCTGTTCTTGTCCTGTGTCCTTCTGTATTAAGTATCCGTGCTATTTCTCTGTGCCCTTTTCCTTGTTCTACCAAAACAGTGATATATCCAGAAATAAGCCTATATGCTTTTCTAGCTCCATCAATCTGACTTTGTGCGCCTTTTAGTTGCGCTTTTTTAGTGAGGTTTTCGGGTTTCCCAAGTTTGAATCCTTGTTCCTTTTTAGCTAAGAGAGCGGCTTTTGTTCGTGCTGAGATTCTTTCTTGTTCATCTTGGGCAATAAGTGCCATGATACCAATGGTGAGGTGGTTAGCCTCTGGCATATCAACAGCAATAAATTGTACGCCACTATCTTTAAGGGCAAGGGTAAAAGCGGCATTTCTTGAGAGTCGATCAAGTTTTGCAATAATCAAAACTGATTTATTCTTTTGTGCCTCAGCTATAGCTTTGGTAAGTTCTGGACGGTTATCTTTTTTACCACTTTCTACCTCAGTATATTCGGCAGTAAGTTCATAATTTTTATTAGATATAAAATTTTTACAAGCAAATTGTTGAGCCTGTAAACCAAGCCCGCTTTTATGCTGGCGTGAGGTGCTGACTCGATAATAAGCAATTGCTTTCATAGTTGGGAGGGGTTATTGCTACATCTGTTAAACGGGTGTTTAGTAAGTGTAGTGGATAAATATTTATATATTAAAGAATAATTAAAATAACATTAATTTAAAAAACCATTTGTTATATATTGCTAATTATTTTTAGATGTTATAGAGTACTTATATGGATATTATTATAACGTTATTAATAACAATTATTGGAGCTATATTAAGCGCAATATTTATGCCTGTTTGGTATAAAGTACATAAAACAAAAAATATTGAGTGCGAATTAGTAGCTTCTACTAAAAGTAAAATATTAGACGATGTAATAGAGTTTTACTTAGAGAAAATACACTATAGTGAAAGAGTTTCTCCTAGCTTTATAAAGTTTTTTTTAGATTCTGAGAAGCATAATATAACAACTATAAAAAATTTAGAGATAGCTTGTAATAAATCTTTAGCTCCAAAACATATATTGTTGGCATCAAAATTTGAAGGTAATATTATTGGCATAATAAAAATAATATATTTATGTGATATAAATTCATTTTTTATTGCATATTATGCTGCTAAACCAAATAAAAACTGTTCATCAAGTGCAATTCTTAATTCAATTTTAGATTTTCTAATCGAAAAAATAGAACTAGTTGATAATATTTATTATGAGATTTGTGAAAATGAAGAAGACAAAAGAGAAAGTGAGGCAAAATCAAGATTATTTAAACACTATGCAGAATCAAGGAATTTTTCAGTAAATTGTATAATAAAAAACTATCTACAACCAGAGATATCAGCATTTGATGAAGGTTTTTTAGAGCCTGTACCAGCAAAGTTATATAGTTTATCTCGCCATACTTATATTCAGAATATAAATTCAACAAAAAATGCGTTGCAATCTATCTTTAAAGGAGTTTATGCAGATTCTTTTTATCATGTTAATAATGAACATTATGAACAGTTTTGTGAGTATTTAGATATGATTCAGTCTGATATTTTAGAGAGTAAATTATGATATGAATATAAAAGAAAAAACAACATTTTTTAAAAAACTTTATATTGATAAATCCGATATTAATGGGATAGGCCTATTCTCAGATGAATTAATTGATATCGGAGATAAAATACTTGTTTTTGGAGGAACTATTTTTAATGATATAGATATATCTAATAATTTAGTTGATCCAAAAACAACTATAGCTATATCAGAAACCAAGTGGTTGGGTAATCGATTAAACTCACCAAAAGATTTAGATGATTATATTAATCATAGTTGCCAACCAAATACATGGATGATTGATGAAGTAACACTTGTTGCAAGTAAAAAAATACTTCCTAAAGAAGAAATAACTGCAGATTATGCTATTTGGCTGAATGATAATAGTTATCTTCTTACAGAAGAGTGTAACTGTAATGCTACACTATGTAGAAAAAAAATATCTGGAACAGATTGGATGAGATTAGATGTTATTAAGAGCTTACAAGGGCATTTCTCTCCATTCATTAATGATAGGGTTAGAATTCTATTAAATAATATTTTTATAAAAAGTAATTTTTCTTTAAATATAGAAAACATACTAGGTTGTAAATCTAAAGAAAAAATTATTGATCAAATAGAAGCAATGCATACTCAAAATTTTGATATTTTTGATGAAATTGTTATTAATGATAATATTAAATTTTTAAGAAAAACATACTCAAAGTTACTTTATGACAGAGAGGTTTCATACAGTAAAAAACTAACTAATTTACAAGATATACAAAAATTCTATAAATGGGAAATATATAAATTAAGATGTGACTTCGAATTACTCTGTGCTGAGAATGTACTAGGAAGAAAAGTTAGGAATATCATATTTGTTGGGGCTGGTGCAATGCCTATATCTGCTATTGTTGCTAGTCAAAAAAATATAGACGTTACAGCAATAGATATTGATTTTGCAGCATTTAGCTCAGGAGCTAATATTTGTAAATTAATGAATTTAAATATTGACTATCAACATAAAGATCTTTTCAATTATAAAAATTATCATAAACATGATCTTGTCATAATTGCTGGTAGTGTAGGTACTTGTGAGAAAGATAAAGAGAATATTATTAAGCATATATCTAATAATATCTCTAAGGATTCTACAATTTGTATACGTGCTCCAATTAGAGAAGAAAAGCTATTAATGGCTTCCATTAATTTAATTAATAGTCTTAAAAGAACTTCATTTCTTATGGAAAATGAAGTTGACTATATACTTAGAATATTTTTTCAACTTAGATAATAAAGAAAAAAACTATGAATATATTTATAACAGGTATCACTAGAGGTATGGGAGCAAAAATTGCTGAGTACTTAATTGATGACTGTCAAGTTTTATTAGGAACATCTAAAACAGAACAAGGAAATGAAGAACAACTCAATAATTTTTCCTCATTGTGTGAAAAGTTTTATTATATGCCACAGGATCTTTCTCTTGGCACTCAAGCAGCTAATAATTTGGCTACTTGGGCTGCATCAAAAGTAGAAAAAGTTGATTGTTTAGTGCTAAATGCGGGTTTTTATATTGAAGGTGATTTAGATAAGTTTAGTGAAGAAGATATGAGGAAAAACCTAGAGGTTAATTTCCTTGTTAATCACTTTTTAGTACAAGCTTTTTTACCGTTAATTAAGTCCTCTAATAAGAAGAGAATTATCATTATAGGCTCTACTGCTGCTTATGAACCTTACCCAATGGTTCCTTCTTATGGTATTGCTAAGTGGGCATTACGCGGATTTGCTATTAATTTAAGAAAAGAAATGATAAAACACCGAATAGGAGTAACATTCATTTCACCTGGAGCAACATGGACTGATATGTGGGAAGGGGAAGATTTACCAAGAAACAGGTTATTAGAACCATCTGATATTGCTAAAATGATCAAAACTACATTACAGCTATCTGAACAGGCTGTTGTGGAAGAATTAATTATTAGACCCATGGAAGGTGATTTTCATGAGTAATCGAAGCCATGTGTACCATGGTTTACTTTCACTAGATGATTGGGATATACAGTGTTTTACAATTTATAGAGAGATAGATGGATTTAATAATCAAAACTATTGTGAACCTTTTAAAATACTAACTACAGAGTGTGATAAACATCTCTCACAAGAATTTAACTATTTTAAAACTGGGTTTGCATGTAGACATATAGGAAGACGAGGAGAGACATTATTTCTGTGGCATATAGGGGCTTGGGATGATACTTTAGAAATCTTTCACCATGCACTATATAAATATAATAATACTCTAGAATTTGAAAACCTTGGATTTGGAGAACCTATTATATCTATATATGACATAGATTTAGTTATTCAGAACATTCAAAAATTACACCTTATATGTAAAGATATTAAGAGTAAAAAATTAAATCTCCAAAATATCAAGAAAAAATATTTAGAGACTGCTTAAGTAATATTTATAATAAATATATTAGAGTATCTTATTTTATTCTTAATACTATTTGATCTTAAAAAAAGGGGCTTATTCAGCCCCTATTCACAATTCACATAAGAAATAACTACACAAGCTATCCTCTAGCAATTCCTTCAAATGCGGTCGCACTGCACTTCTTAACTCTTCTACAGCTTCTTCACCATAGTCATAACAACTACACATAAAGTTTCAATAGGTATATATCTCCCTATTCCCTCAAGAGATATCATTAATAAAATCATACCCTGTTAATTCTTCGATCTTATTCCAAGACATTTGCAAGATATGTTCAAGGATACAGTACACAGGGTCTATATTTTCATAATCTGTATACCCCAAATCCTCCTTAAACTCTTCTATTACATCAAATAACTCACTCTCACTGTATCAAATGGCATTCCCAATAGAACAAACCTTATCTAAATCCATATAACCAAAAGGAGAAAAGAAACGCTGTAGATTTTTAACTGTATTTAATGAATCCATCATAATCAAAAAATTAAAGATAAAACATTTGAGAAATAAATCTCACTGATGAATCCACAATGCTGGGGGAGGCTGTCAAATACACAACCGTATATAATTTATTAGAGTGGGTTTTTTTGAAAAAATTGGATATCTATTTGTGATGAAAGACAGGTAGATTTATGATTTTCAGAAGGAAATATTTTCAAAAAAAATTTTACAGCCTCCCTTTTTAGAGCGTTCTTTTTCATCTTCCTTTGAAAAATTCTTGAGAAAAAGAACGCCTAAAAACCACATTGTACAATTGCTTCATCATGATTGATTGACTCACCTTGATAGGTGCACAAGAACCATGACAAAACAAAAGAACGCATTTGATCGACCTCCTTATATAAAAGGGGCGTTATTACACAAGAAGCTGGAATTTATCGATCAAATCACCATCGATTTTATTTAAATAGTCTCTTCCATATTCTCCATTTTCAAGGCCAGCAAATAAGGCAGGATTTAAATTATGTTTTATTTCCGAGCAGTTGCAGGCGATCCCAAAGGCAATACATGCCACAGTATCGGTATCTCCTGTATAGCTAACACAACGAATCAATAACTCTGTTAAAGAGTCACTCTGCATAATGGCACTGATTGCCCCTTTGGTACAATCCAGAGCTAAGACGCTTACTTCTCCCTGCCATGTTTCTCCCCAGTTATCAGGAATGTAGTATGCTAGAAATTCGGGCAAATCCTTCTTTTTCCCGAGATCATAGGTGAAGTAGTGGGCAGAGAGGGCAACCGCCACGGCCGAATTAATCCCTTCACTTGTATTATGGGTTACACTGGCTTGCAGGGTCGTTTTTTCTATTAGCTCTTCAATATGAGGAAGCAGACCCAAGGGAGCGGAGCGCATAGGGGCACCACTTTTATTACTTTTGGGAAGAATATTTTTTATAAAATCCTCTCCTGTGTAAGTATCACATAGGAAGTTATAAAATCCCCCTGCATAACCTGTACGCTCATCCCTATGAAAACTATCAAGAAAAGCCTGAGCAATATTTTCTTTTGTCCATTCCTTTTCTGAAAGCATCAGCTCAACCAATGCCAAAGCCATTTGGGTATCATCAGTATAATGTCCAAGTCTTCCCCTCCCTCGTGAATGGCTTATATACTTTTCTCCTGTATTGTATTTTTTAACAAACTGAGGAGAACCAAATTCAAAGCTGGCACCATAAGCATCAGCTATAGCCATATGTAGAAGCATCATTTCCCCTAAGTATTCGCATTACCAGCAAGTGCAAGAAGTATAATCCAACTTGCTAATCCCATAAAAAGTGATGAAAATCCAAGTGTATAGTGGTACATCCCTCCCCAAAGCCTATGGGGTTCTTTATCTCCTTTCTCACTTTCTCGTAATAAGATAACAGGGCGAATACGCCACGTTTTTATCATTGCACCAGCACCACCACGGTGGGTAATACAGTATTCCCACCATCCATCAAAATCATTTCGCCAGTGTTCAATGGTACGGAAAGGAAAAATCATTTTTTCACTTAATTCATCCCCTGAACTCCCAAATCCACCAATATTAGTACGCAATTTTGGGGAGAAAGTCGCCGCTGTTTTGGTAAAGGTTGGGGTGACTCGTGCCACAATAATACCTTTATCGCTTGCATCAGCATAGTGAGAGGCTACACGCTTAGTCATTCCGAAATATATCCCAGTACCTGCAAAGTTTCCTCCTCCTACCCGCCATTCTCCTTTTTGGGCTATATCGGTGAGTGCACCTTGGAACTTTGTTCCGTGGTACATGGTAAGTGTCGGGAATAAAATAGAAATTCCCATCATGAGAAAACTATCAAAGATGGTTAAGAGGCTTGCCAAGATAAACCGCAGGAACCGATAAGGAAGGGCGTACAGCCAATGAAAAAGGTATTTCATTCCTCGTTGTTGTCGGTAACTGCCCAGTTTTGGCTTAAAGAGTTCCTCTAAATTATCACTGATCATTACTGACCAGTAGAGAATCACATCAAAATACAGTGAGTTTATAATTCTGAGCGGAGTGAGAAGGTAGTGAATAATAAGCCAGTAAATAGGCTTGATAAGGGTAAACGTAAGAAATAGAGAGGAACGGTAGGCAAAATTTGATTCTGTATCCTTCCAGATAAATCGTAGTGGGTTATAAGCAACCCACATAATCCAGTTTATCAGGAAAAAGAGGGGGCTAAATTTCCATATAATAAACCTCAAATAATAAGAAATAGGTAAAAGTATAAAAAACACCACAAGAACCCCAATAAGTTCCATAGATAGTCTCCTTCTTTAGGGGGTTATATATGCCTGTTGTTCTTCTCAACGTTCTCGGGATCCCCTCGTTTTAGAAATCCCATCAGTACTTGGTTTACTTCCTTCAAGCTTTATATACTCAAGCTTATAGCCTTTGCTTGCTGGTACCTGAGCAGGCATTCTTTTAAGCTCTTTTTTAAAGGCTTTATTTTCAAAGTGTCTTAAAATTCTTAATTTTATAGGTTTTTTATTCGCTAATAAAAGCAAAGCCTCATTATCTTCCATAGTTCGTATTTGATATGCATCTAAGATGGGATCATCCCGAACCTGAAGACCATCATCAGAGGTATATATTTCATGTCGCCGTGTTCCCAAAGTCTCGGCAATCATTTGATTTGTTGGAGTATCTAAACCAGAGGAAAAGATTCGAGAAGCCACCCCACCATGCAATATAGTGTGGGCATCATTCTTGCCATACTGGGCTTCTAACTGGCTAATACTTTGTAAAATAATAGAGATAGAAATTTTCCGCTGTCTGGTCGTGGTGATGATGCTTGAAAAATTTGGAATATTAAGATGCCCAAATTCATCAAGGAAAAAATAAATGGGGAGGCTAGAACTACTAAATGTTTTATTATCAAGGCAGTAATGAAAGAGTTTGGTATAAAAAATATTCATTAAGAATGAGTAATAAGAAATTTTATTCTGGGGAAAAATAAGATAAAAGGCGGTTTTCTGCTGCCGCAATTCATCAAATTTAAAATCAGTGTACGCCGTAAGTTTGGCAATTTGTGGATCTGCAAAGGCTTTAAGGCTGACCTTAGCGGTTGATAATAGTCCCTGTAATGTATTAGGGGCATTACTGATAAACCCTTTGTACTGGGCAAATGTTTGTTCATCTGCATATTTGCTGATTAGAGGGTTTAAGGGGGTTCCGTCTTCAAAATTATTTAAGAGGTGCAGTATATTTGCAGGATTTGCATACTTATAGCCTTGGGGGTGCTTTCTGAGAACACGGGCAAGAATGGCAATGATAGTTTCTGCCCCATTATTCCAAAAGGGATCTTTTGTATTAGGGTTTGCCGTTCTTACAAGGATATGGGCAACCTCATCAACTTCACTGTAACTATTTAGATTAGAAAAAGGATTAAATCGGATAGATTGGGTTAAATTCATCGGATCTAAAATCTTTATCTGATATCCCCGTCTTTCAAGGCTTCCAGAGGTTTGTGTAAAAAGAGAGCCTGAAGGGTCAGTGATGACCATAGAACCTTCTGGGCGGTATAAAATATTTGGGATAATATACCCGCTGGTTTTCCCTCCTCCTGTGGTTGAGATAAAGGCAAGATTCCGAAAAGAATCATCAGCACTTAGCCGCTCATTACTCCCATTAATCACAATACCTGTATGATTTTGTGAGAGAAGGCGTTTTCTTTCAGAACGCCCCATAAATTTTGCATTGTTTTTTCCCAGTCCAAAAACTTCAGGGAAAAGCACACGCCCACCTTGCTTTAATAGATACTTCATAGGATCAAAAACACCGCTCATAAGAAACGCTCCTATTCAAGAAAGTGTTTTTTTTAAGCCCAGTATTAGGATACTGGCGAGAAAAAAACTAAGAATGCATATACACACTATATAAATCATAATATAAAAACAGGAATAAATTTATTGTTTTTCTCTTAATAATTCTTTTATACGTTCCTGTCATCTCTCTTTTTGGGGAACGTGGCTTAATTCTCGAATCCTTTTCGTTTTCTCTAACCAAAATTGATTAATATCTTTATGTTTTTTATAACTTTCTCGGTGATCTATGGTATTTTCAAAGGTTTGTGATACTTTTAAAAAGGCTTTATCTCCTGCGGGATCATTATCAAAATAGGTGTGTATCTCGCTATATTTTTGCTCTTTTATGCGTGTGATTGCACTATCAAGTAAATTTACTGAGTTTAAAATAATCACATCATGTGGTGGAGTGTGCATTTTATGCAAAGAGAGTAGGGATAAAAAATCTAAAGCCCCTTCAAAGATAGCAACCTTCCCATTTTTCTTAGTCCCTGAAAAATAAGAAATATCTTTGTGACCTATTGTCCCCTTAAAATACTTATTCCTCAGCTCAAAGCCCCCTGATGTATTTGCTTGACCAAGGGCAAAATACTTTTTTTCTCCCAGTTGATAGTGGACTTCAGAAAGATACAAGCGGGCTAAATCAGGATGTATCCCCCTGATCTCATGTAAATATTGGCTGAGTGCAGGATTATGTAGTTCTTTGACTGCCTGTATCACGGGAGTATTTACAGCAAGTGGTACTTTTTGGATCTTCTGAGGAGTGACGGGGGCAATATAGCCTGTAAGATCAGAAATCTTCTCAAGGGCACGAGGCAGATCAACACGGTATAACGCCATAAATAAATCAATAATACTGCCCCCTGTTCCCTCTCCAAAATCATACCACCGATTGAGGTGAGTATTGATTTTAAAAGACGGGGTCTTTTCTTCCCTAAAAGGGCTGAAATACCAAATATTATGATTTACCTTTCTTTGAGGTGAAAAGCCAAGCTTATGTAATACCTCAGGGAGCGGAATTTGCTTGGCTTGCTTTGTATTCATAGCTTCAGGGGGTGAAAAAAATCAACGCTCTTTTGGTTCATTCCTTTGATTATTCTGGATAATTCGATCCAGATTATCAAGTCTTTTATCTTTTTCAGGAGCAGATCTTTCTTTAACTTTTTGTTTTTGTGGTGGCTTCTCTGGGAGTTCTTTGGGTTGGGGTGGTTGAGGCTCGTTAATCTGCTTTTTATGCTCGGGGGGTTCTGGTTGTTTTTCTTTTTCAAAGATCCCCATTCTCATTGCATCAAGGTTTTGAGTGGCTTTATTTGGTGCTGGTGTGTCTGAGGGAGTATAAGGTTGATCTGGCTCTTTGTCCCTCTGCTCAAGATCATACACTGCCTGTGTTTTAATTTCTGGTTCAAGCTCTGGTTGTTCTTGTTGGAAGTCCTGACGCTCAAGGTTTTCAAGTGCTTTTGTTTTTTCCTGTTGCTTTTCTTGCCCTTGCTCTCTTCTCTGGCGATCAAGATCGTGTACTGCTTGCAGAGGTTTATTTTCGGGGGAGGGAGAGGATTTTTTATGGGTTTCTTGTTGTTGAGAAAATAAATCAAATACCTGAGAAAGCCCAAGATCAGCAAAGTTGTATAATTTTTCTGTCTGAAGATCAAATACTCCTGCCCCTTTTTTATCATCTGAGAGCATCAAGCCCTCTTTCTGAAGGTGTAAAAAAAGCTCTTTTGGGGTTTTATTGTGCTCAAATGCAGAGTGGAGGAGATTTTGTACTTCTGCTTCTTCTCTCAATACCTCTTGATGCTGTGGTGGTTGATGTATTGTTTTCTTCCCAGCTTCAAGGCGTTCTTGTGTTGCCTCATAATGAGGAAGTAACCCCAATGTTTTTAAGCGGTGCCTTCTTTCATTTTTGTGAAGATCAATAATTCCAGTATACCGACCTCTGGTATAGAGTCGGAAGCCTGATTCCTCTAAGAGATTATTTAATTCTTCTTTTGTATTCGCTTGCTCAAATATACCATGCAGGTGTGTTTTAATTTCTTCTTTTCGGCTGGGTGCTTGAGTCCGTTTTTTAAGCTCCTGTTCTTTATTTGAGGTTTTAATCTTTTGTTTATCTTTTGGCTTTGTATAGATCTGGGACTGATTTAAATCGGGGTATTGCTCCAGTACATAGTACTCAAGATCTTTCTGAATAGTAGCAAATTGTGCTTTAGAGAGCCGTACACGAGAAGGATCATTCAGTTCATTTGCACTGATACAAAAGTGAATATGAAAATTATTGGTATCTCGATGGAGTACCCCAAAGGCAAGTTGTTTTTCTGCTCGTTTTTCAAGGTAGAGAGAGGAGAGTTCATAGGCTATATCATCAAGTTGCTTTCCTTGTATATTCCCCTTATTTTCTAAACTCAATATCTCATGATATAAAAAATTCCCATTTTTCCGTTTGGGTAGGAGTTTGGCGTTTTCTTTAAAGGTTTTTATGATCTCTTCCGTTTTTAAGCGATCATTTCCATAAAAATTATGGTAAATAAGACGCTCCCCATCCTCTTTTTCTATGTACTGGATGAGTTGATCAAAAGAAGGCTCTTTTCTTGCCATAGATTTAATGATCATAAGAGGTCTTTACCAAATATATACAAAGTCTTTATAAAGTTAATCATTGTTTTAAACATTTATAAACCTTTTAAAAGTTAAAAAACTTTAAAGAGTTTATAAATTCTTTTTATTTAAAAATTTCTGTATTTCTTGCTCTAAAAAGATGAGGTGTTCAAGGGCTTTTTCTTCATCCCATGCCTCTTTTACCGTATTAGAATATCGAGCAATTTGATTAATATTATTTCCCACTCCTCTCAAAATATGCACCAACTCCCCCAAAGATTTTTGGACTTCAAAGGGATAATTGTTTTGATCATTCAGGTGATCAAAGGCTAGATTTTTAAGCCTTTGGGTGGGACTGATACCACATTCCTCAGCACTTTTTTTAAGGGCTAAATATTCCTTATCTGAAAGAGTCACATTGACCCTTTTATTACTGCTTTTATTTTTTTGGCGATATTCCCGCATGTAGAGCCGCTTTTTTTCTTTGTAGTTGTCATCATTTTTTATGGTCATATTTTTTCTTTTTTGGTCGGTTAATATTTAAAGAAAGGTACAAAATGAGGCTCCAATTTTCGGGGGGTTTTTAGGGGGTTCCCCCCATGAACAAGGCGCATTTTAAGTACGGTTACGTAACGTAAATGCAAACTTGCCTTACTCAGTTTCCACCCATGTCTAATATCTAGTTATAATTTATATAACCAGTATGTCAAGCTGTGGGGGATGCTCTGTTGAATCATTCAAATTTTTTTTTATCAGAGAAAGGAATTTAGAAGGGAGGATTTATAGTATTTTCAATACCTGTTAATTCTGGTTGTATTTGGTATTAAAAAAAATAACCATTTTCTTAATGATTGATTTTTTACCTTTGAAAAAATTTAACTACGTACAAATGTGGGGCGAGAAAAGACAAAGATAAATTTGTCTTTTTTGAATAAATTTATTTTTTGTCTGTCTTATTGATACAGACATATATAGCGTATTTTAAGGCGTTCTTTTTTTAAAAGACTACAAAATGATATTTGAAGATTCCTAGAAAAATGTAAGTCTATATTTTTCAAATTAAGGTATTTAAAACACATTAAGTTTTCAATAAAAAAATATTTCATAGAGATGACCTTTTATTTTAGCTCTTAGCTATGAACTCAAGGATCTTTATAAATATTTATCAGCTACTATTCCCCCAATTTTTAGACCTGCCAGCCCTCAAAAAAGCCACGCGGAATTTTAAAAAGTTCCTCTCAACCACCTTAGTTTTTTTGCTGGGGAAAAGAAAAAAATGATCTCATTATATTTTTTGATCTGTTTACTTATAAAAAATAAGCTCAAAAACATATCTGAGAGGTGCTGTATTAAACGTTTATGTCTTTTTGGTATCAATACACCTTACTTGTATTTATAACCTTAAAATGAGCGTTTATTTTGATTTTATCTTTCATACTGAAAAGAGATTCAAAAATGCACCCAAGCATGGTGCATTAAATTTTTGCGTCAGCAAAAAAAGATTTTTAAAAAACAACAACAAAAAAAGCTGTTCGACCCACTAGAGTTTTTTATCACAATTAATGAACGCCTGTGCGCGTTGTTTGTTGTTTATATATCTTGTTTTACTTGTTTAGGGGGTCGTATGTGCCTCATTTTAAGCCATTTTTTTTTGTTAAAAGGGACAATTTCCCCGTTAAAAGGGACAATTTCCCCCGTTAAAAGGGACAATTTCCCCCGTTAAAAGGGACAATTTCCCCCGTTAAAAGGGACAACTAACTAATGATTGTCCCTTAATATTTTTTGTTAAAAGGGACAATTTCCCCCGTTAAAAGGGACAACTATTGACTTGTTGTCCTAGTTTTATATAATCCTGTATAAACAATAGATATTTAAGCATAATTATATGGAGTGAACCGTATTGAGAGAAATTGATAGTAATAATCTAGTGACTCAGTCAAATAACCTTGTCGAAGCTCGTTATTTTTTAACAAAAAACGAGCAGCTTATTTTATACGCCATGATTTCCTTTATTAACCCTAATGATAAAGATTTTATAACTTATAAGACTTCTATTTCTGGTTTTGCTCGGTTACTTGGATTACATAAAAGAACAATATCAAAAGATATTGATGATATTACAAGTCGGCTGATGACAAGATTTGTAAAAATAGAAACAAAGGATGGTTGGGAAAAATATACATGGGTAAAAACAATAAAGGTTAATAAAGAGGATGATGAAATAATATTAAGGTTTAATGATGATCTTAAACCTTATTTACTTGATTTAAGAAAACGCTTTACTTCTTTTAAAATAAAGAAAATCGCCTTCTTAAAAAGTATTTATGCTATTAGAATTTATCAACTATTGGTTGAATATAACAATAAGAAGATCCCCAATTTTACGTATGAATTAGAAGACTTTAGAGAAATGGTATTAGGTGAAAAAAGTAAAAAATATTCAGCCTTTAAAGATTTTAGGGTAAGGGTTTTAGAAGGTGCTCAAAAAGAATTAGATATTGAATCAGATTTAACTTTTTCTTTTAAAGCTGTAAGGGTAGGGCGGAAAATTAGGAAAATAGAATTCCAGATAATAGAAACTACTAACGACATAAAAATTATAGAAGATCTTGAAGAGGTTCAAGATAGAGAGAAGGTAGATACCCCAAAAGTAATTACACAATTTGAAAAATTGGGGATAAAAAAGCATGTTGTGATACCTTACCTTGAAAGAGATGGAGAAGAAGTTTTAGAGCGTACTTTGCAAATATTTGAGCGAGATAAGAAGCTCGGAAAGATAAGAGATAGTGAGCAAGGCTATCTTGTTGCCTTATTAAGTATTGGTGCTGGTGTCTTAACAGAAGCAGAAAAAAGAGAGGAAGAAGAAAAGCAAAGGAATCAAGAACAAAGAATTAATAAAGAGAGACTAGAAAAAGAGGAAGAGAAGAAACATTCATTACAAAAAGATTTTATAAAGCAGAAGAAAAAAGAGTACTTGAATACTTTAAGTGAAGAGGAAAAAGAAAACCTTTTTGAAAAAGTAAAGCAGCACTATAAAAATAATAGCTTTATCTACAAAATGATAAGAGATATTAGTAGTCCCGCCATTCAGGATGATATCAATAAAATTATTCGTTCTCTCCCAAATTTTAAGGAAGAGGAAGAGGAATATATAAAAGAAAATTTATAAACTTAAAAAAGTTTATAAATTTTAAAAACGTTTAAAAAGTTATTTAACTTTATTAATCTGTGAGCCTTCTCATAATTTCTTCTTCATTTGGTAGATATTTAGAAATATTTTCAGGAAGTTCTTTATATTGAAATGTAGAAACTCAAATAGGTTTATTTTTATCATGAAGGGCATATTCTACGACGGTTTGATCTTTTTTCTGGCAAATGATAATTCCTATTGATGGGTTTTCATCTTCTTTTTTAACCTGCCTATCTAAAGCGGTGAGATAGAATTCTATTTGTCCTAGATGCTCAGGTTTAAAAGCCCCTCTTTTCAACTCTACTGCAACGAGAGATTTTAAACCTCTGTGGTAAAATACAAGGTCTATAAAAAAATCTGTTTCTCCTACTTTTACCTTGTATTGCCTTCCAACAAAACAAAATTCCCCGCCCATCTCTGAAAGAAATTTGCAAATATTATCTACTAAAGCTTGCTCTAAATCCCTTTCTATAAACTCATCTTTGAGGCTTAAAAAGGTTAGGTTGTACTCATCCTTAAAGTTCCAATTTAATTTACTTAAATGTTTTCTATCTATGGTCGTATCAAAGTTATTTTGATGATTTATAGTTTTTTCATATTCATTAAATTTTATTTTTTCTTCAAGTGTTCTTTTACTCCATCATTCTTGAAGTGTCATTTGAATATAAAACTCCCTTTGCTCAGTGGATTTTACCTTCATAAAAATTATACAATTATGAGTCCACGGAATTTCTCTCACCAGTGGTGAGAGTTTTTCAGAATTGGCATAAGAAAGGTAAAAGCTCTTCATCTTCCATAAATTTTGCACAGAAAGCCCAGATACTCATGGGAATTCTGCTTCAAGATCTTTTGATAATCTTTCTACTGTTGATTTTCCCCACTCTTCCTTTTCCTGTTTTTCATAAATAACCTTTCCTAAGTCCCAATACAAAGAAATAAGTTCTTTATTTGCAGAGTGAAAAGTTTTATGTTTTGCTTGGTATACTCGCCGTCTGATTATCTCGTAATCATTTTCATAATTTGAAACATTATTATTCATAAGAGCTTTATTTTAAATAAAAAATTTAGGTTTTAACCACCTTTTAAACTTCAAAGAAATTAATATTTTTAAAGAGGTTCTATTTTTAATTTTTCTATAAATCTAGATTTCTCTTGTATCTTTTCACTCCCCCAAGGCATCATTTTCTTTTCTGGAAATGTGATATAAATATGTCTTCTGGCTCTTGTTACAGCAACATAAGCATTATTTCTTTCTTCTTCAAGCCCTATATCTGTAGTTGATCTATAGTCTGGAAATGTCCCCTCTGTCATACCCATTAAAAAAACTACATCAAACTCTAAACCTTTTGTAGTATGAACAGTGGCTAGTGTTAATTGTTTTTCTGCTGTATTTAATGGCTTATTAAAACCCATAATAATATAGCGAAGAAAACTTGATAAAGATTTACTATTTGCTGCTGTATTGTAAAGGTAACTCTTCCAGTATTCTCTTAATTCATATAAATCTCTTTGAGCATAATTACGTTCATTATCACTTTCATTCTTTAAATCACATTCTATAAGATCTAAGGCTTTAGAAAAATTAGAAATATTTTTATTAATGAGTGTCCATGCATCATATAAACTTCTTTTTGGAAGTTTTAATACTTTTGCATTCATGAGTTGTAAAAATTCAGTGTCATTATTGATTTTTTTGAATGGTATATCTATCTCAAGTATCTTTGATAGTTGGTCACGATATATTTCACCATGAGGGTTTGTTAGGATTCTCAATCCTAAATTAAAAACTCTAAATAATTTAGATTCAGATTGAAAATTATCTGAGCCTTTCCTTAATACATATGAGATCTTTTCAGTTTCTAGTTTCTTAATTAGTTCTGAAAAAACAAATCGGTTTCGAGCAAGAATAGCTACTCTATCTAATGATAAAGCCCCATTAAATTCTTCAAGATTATCTTTTTGAAGCTGCTGTATTTTTTCTAAAATCCAATTTGCTTCAGCTTCTTCATCAATAAAGCTATGGATCTTTGCGGTGCCTTCAAAAAATTGTGGAGACTGTGGAGTAGTAGGATTAGTTTTAATAATGTTATTTGCAATATGGAGTACTGCTTTTGATGACCGATAATTATATTGAATGTTATATTTAACTGCTGAAAAATCATGAACAAAATTGGTAAACATATATTCCTTCTTTGCACCTGTATAACCGTGAATAGCTTGTTTACCATCTCCAACAATTAATATATTTGAAATACTACTACCACATAAAGTTTTAAGTATTTGATATTGGGCAAAATTTAGATCTTGTCCTTCATCGATTAATATATACCTATATAGCGTTTGGTAAATTGATGCTACATTTTGAATAGATAATAATTTCCAAGCTAATAGTAAAATATCATCAAATTCAATCAAATTCTGGTTTTTTAAAAATTGATTATATTGCTTATATAATTGCAGGTGTCTAACCTCCCAACTATCATAATGAGTTACTTCATCATCAATAAAGATTAGTTTTTTCTTTTGTTTAGAAATCCAATTCAATGATTTACTTAAAAGCTTTTTTTGACTTCCATGTTCTGCTAGCCTTTCTTCAAAATAAGGTGTCAATATAGGCGTTTGTAAAAATACTTTTTTTAAGATTTCTATTCGATCAGTTTCTTTTTCAATGATATGAGGCATTTTAATATAGCCTAATTCATAGCGATAAGCTTGTATTACCTCTAAACCAAAAGCGTGAATAGTATCAATAAATGTACGTTCTTTAACGCCTCTTACAGACTTGAGACGTTCTTTCATCTCTTCAGATGCTTTATTTGTAAATGTTAAGCATAAAATACGAAAATTCTCTTTTTTTTCTTTTTCTAGTAAGTGCTTAACTGATTCAGTAATTATCCGTGTTTTTCCACTTCCTGCTGAAGCTGAAACTAATATTGCTCCACCATCAGTTGTCCATTTATCAACGATATTTTTTTGCTCTTCAGAGAGTTGCATAATTTTATAAATTTCTTCTAAACTAAATTGTGTTATCAATCATATCAAATAATTCTCGTATCTTAGGTGGGATATTACGAGGTTTTGGTAGTTTAATAATTTCTTCAGCCCAATATGCTGGATACCGTACTTTGCTATCATCACGTAATAAAAAATTCTCTAAAGATTCATCAGAATAGCTATTGATCTTATTAGAACCAGCTATTATTTGCCTTTGATCTGTATCTTCTGTTGTAGTTAAAAGATACCAAGCATTAATACCTTTTTTAAGTTCTTGTTGATATGATTCTGAGATTAAATATTTTTCTATAGAATCTTCTAGTTTTATAATGTTTTCAAAAGACTCTTCTTGGCTAGCGTTCTCTACATTATTGATACAGCCTTTTACATTTTTTGTATCATAATCACTAAATATAAACCAAGGTATTTTGATCATTTCTGCTAATAAAACAAATGGCATATAATTATTACCACTTACAGAAATAAATGTGATTCCCATTTCAAATAATTCTCTTTTCCAATATTCTCTTGCAAAAATAGGCAAAGCCTGTGCCTCAGTTTCTCCCTCATATAGCACTATAGCTCTTGAAAAAAGTAATTCACCTTCTCTAAGTAAAATCTCTCTTTTTACTTTTCTAATCTCATCAATGTTTAATTTATTGATATCTAAACTATTAACTTCAGTGTAGCTTTTTTCCTTATAGAATGATCTAATTTCTTCCAAGCCAGCTAAAGCAGCAATATATGGTGAGTGAGTACTAATAATCTTTTGTCCTATCATCCCTGATAATTGGCGATATACTTGTCGTTGTGCATTAGGGTGTAGGTGAGCTTCTGGCTCTTCTAAACCTAAAAGAGGAAAAAAAACTTCGTTTTCTTTTTCTTTTTCCTGTTCTTCCCAACTTATTTTTGCTTTGAATGCCAATAGGGATGCCCAGCTACGTGTCCCCATGCCGTGATATTCAAGACCGAATGCATCTGAATTAATATCTTGAAAATGAATTTTCATTCCTTTATGTAAGTCACGAACTTTTTTAGGAAAAGGTGTAATTTCAATATTTGCTTTATCTGTTTTTACTGTTCTATTTAAATCTTGTAAAGAGTTACATAAATGTGATAATACTTCACTTTGTTCAATTGCATCATTATTTAATTTTGTAAGAGCTTTTTCTAAGGCATCTTTTTGAGATTCATCATATTCTAATTTTTCAGCCAAACGACCAAAATGTGACGTACGCTGGAGGGAATCTTCTTGTAAATCCCTTTGTGCATCTATAAAGTGAAAGGGAATGTTTTTTAAATTTGCTGTAATTTTTCGCTCTTCATCAATAATGTTATTTTCCCAATCACGGATTACATACCTCTTTATTTGAGCTTTTTCAGTAGATGAATTGAAATCTATTTGAGCCCTAAAAGCAAAAAAATTACCATTTATTCCATTTGTAATATCACTACCAAACTCATTAATCCATAGTTGATCAAATTCTTTTTCATCAGCATGAGGTATAATTTTTACATCAATGTTTATTATTTTATCTTCTAAAGTAGAACCATTTTGATCAATAAATAAATCATTTTGGCTAATAAAGATACGTTCACTATTTAATGCACAATTCAATGCTTGTAATAATGTCGTCTTTCCTGAGTTATTAGTACCAACTAATAATGTAACATTGGGTGATAATGTAATTTCTATATCTTTTAAAGAACGGAAATTATAAATACGAACCTTTTCAATAAAGATACTCATGGTAGTAATCCAAGGGTTAATTTTAAACTACAAAGGAATAAGCCTATAAAAAAACAGAAATATTTGCAAGCAAAATAATAATAATAACTTTGTCTAAGGCTTCTTTAGAAAATACAATTCAGTTATTATTGAAGATAATAACTATAAAAAAACTGTAATAAATGTAAATTTATAAACTACCGTTCTTTTGAAAAATCTTTCTGGCGGGTTTGTCTGTTTAATTCTGCAAGCCTTTTTTCCTGTTTTCTTCTGTAGAGGCATGGTGTTTTTGTATGATTTACAATCTTCCTCTTTGGTCTTTCTTCTCCGTATTCTTGTGAACTACTACGAAAAACATTCCCCAATGTGCTCAAGAATCCAAAAATATCAAACATATGTTCACTCCTTATAGCATCATTATGCTAAGCCTTAATATTAAAAGTTATTAAACTCTTTAAACTTTATAAACTTATAAAACTTTCTTATATTTAATAACTTTCTTAACTTTATAAAGTTAAGAAACGTTTAAAAGATTTAAAAAGTTTATTATGTTTTTAAAGTTGATAATCTTTATAAAGTTTATTAAGATTAAAAATCTTATTTAAGTTTTTAAATGTAAGAAAGTTTATAAACTTTTTAAATTTGATTTTCTCTTCTCGCTCTATATGATGACAACATATGAAAATTACAGTTTTTAATTTGAAGGGGGGGCAGGGAAAAACTACTATATCTCTTGCTCTTGCATTATCTTATGGCTTTTTCATTGTCACCAATGATGAATACAGCCCCATTGATAAAATTCTTCCCCAAGGGCATGTAAAATATTTAACCCAGAATGAAGAACTCCCCAATGTTCCTGATCATATTCCAGTAATTTATGATTTTGGGGGCTACC
>Ga0193961_1000286_pt1 | contig 20566 bp, 17 predicted proteins | sample FB_4_MG_FD_140371 | JGI IMG/M metagenome (GOLD analysis project Ga0193961, IMG submission 140371) | Microbial mat bacterial communities from the Broadkill River, Lewes, Delaware, United States - FB_4_MG | ecosystem: Environmental > Aquatic > Freshwater > River > Microbial mats | place: USA...
ATGCTAATACATTAGCTCGTAGACGTGACAAAATGAAAGACTGGGTAGAAAACGGTACGTTAATGGAAGCTGATTCAGATGCTGAATATGCTGCTGTTATCGAGATCGATATGGATCAGATCAAAGAGCCAATCTTAGCTTGTCCAAACGATCCTGATGATGTTAAAACTCTAACTGAGATTCGCGAAGCTGGTCTAAGAACAGAGATTGACGAAGTATTTGTTGGTTCATGTATGACAAACATCGGTTTATTCCGTGCTCTTGGTGAGATCTTAAAAGGTGAAGGTCCTGTTAAAAACAAACTATGGATTTGTCCTCCAACTAAAATGGATGAGAAAACTCTTACAGAAGAGGGTTACTACTCAATCTTTGGTCAAGCAGGTGCTCGTACAGAGATTCCAGGTTGTTCTTTATGTATGGGTAACCAAGCACAAGTTGGTCAAGGTGCATATGTATTCTCAACTTCAACTCGTAACTTGATAACCGTCTTGGTAAAGACTCTCAAGTTTATCTTGGTTCTGCTGAGCTTGCTGCAGTTGTTGCACTTAAAGGCGCATTACCGACTCCTGAAGAGTACTTAGAGATAGTCTCTGGTAAAATCACTCCTGAAATGACTGATACAGTTTATAAATATTTAAACTTTAATACGGTTTCTCAAGAACAACTATCAGCAATGGTAAAATAACTACTTAAACAGCGTTTTTACGCTGTTTAACCTATAAATATCATAACTCCTACGAATAAAAATTAAAAACTAATCAAATACTAAAAGAATAACTCAAGTTCAAAATAGATAAAATGCCCAAAACTAATTAAGGATATAAATTTTGAATAAACTCGAATTTTTAAGATATACAGCATTAAGTGAAGGTGTTTCATGGTTAGCTCTTTTATTTATAGCTATGCCTCTAAAATATGTATGGGGAGATCCTACATATGTTAAATTTGTTGGGATGACACATGGTCTATTATTTATAGCGCTTTTTGCAATGCTTTTACAAACATTTTTTGAGGGACGTATATCTCAAAAAGAGGGTATAAAAATATTTATAGCTTCATTCATACCGTTTGGGACATTTTTTACAGACAAAAGTCTTCGTGAAGTTATAGCAGAGGAAAAATCTGTAAAAGTAAACTCTTAATCTCTAATTATGTCAAAATCCATAGGATAGTTTGGAGTAAATCTCTTGCTATCTATCTTATGGTTTTGTTTTTGGTTTGAAAAAAGTATTTTAACCTTGTTTTCATAGTGGTCTAAAAAAGATATAGACTTAATTTTTCCATCTTTTTCTTCTATTTTATACTCTTTAGTATTGAACTTAGCTATATATGTATTTTTTGAAATTTTTTTAGCTGATTTTACTAAACTAAAAAAATCAAAGTCACTGCTTATGGTCCTTATAATAACTTGTTCAATCTCTGGCTCTACTATAACAGCTTCATATTTACTAATGTATACATCTTTTAAAATAGGGGATGTATAATTCCATTTAGCATTATTTGAATGTGAGGCTATAACATGTCCGTTATATTTTAAAATATTGTTTTTCTCGTCTGTAATTGTTTGGTTAAAATCAGCTTCAAATGTTTTGATATCTAAGATCGAAGCATTTGAAAAGCTTAGAATAAATGTAAGTATAAGTAGTGTTTTCATTAATATCTCTTTTTTTCAAGAATTATACATAAGTGGCTATTTACATATTAATTAATATTAATATAATCTCTTTAAACTAAGCAATTTATGCGTTTTATTATTTTTACTATGATAAAATATTCTCAATTTCTTAGCACTATATAATTTACTATATAGTAGCTTTTCATAAGGTTGATGATGCTACAAGCATTTATGGGTAAAATTTTTGGAACTTCAAATGATCGTGAATTAAAAAAATACAATAAAAGAGTTGAAAAAATAAACTCTTTAGAAGACAAGTATAAACAATTAAGTGATGAAGAGTTAAAGAACAGTTTTAATGAGCTTAAACAAAGTGTTCAAAGCGGTGATAAAACTTTAGATGATGTTTTAATTGATTCTTTTGCTATAACAAGAGAAGCTGGTGTTCGTACACTTGGAATGCGCCACTTTGATGTACAACTGATTGGTGGTATGGTATTACATGAAGGTAGAATAGCTGAGATGAAAACAGGTGAAGGTAAAACACTTGTTGCTACACTAGCTATAGTACTAAATGCAATGAGTGGTAACGGTGTTCACTTAGTAACTGTAAATGACTATTTGGCAAAGCGTGATGGTACTGAGATGGGTGCTTTATATGAGTTTTTAGGCTTTAGTGTAGGGATTATTACAGATGATATGCATGATCCTAAAGTAAAAGCTGGTGCATATGATGCAGATATTACATATGGTACAAATAATGAGTTTGGATTTGATTATTTACGCGATAATATGAGCTATTCAAAAGATCAAATGGTTCAAAAGAGAGGTCATAATTTTGTTATAGTTGATGAAGTTGATTCTATTTTAATTGATGAAGCTAGAACACCTCTGATCATATCTGGTCCTGTTAATAAAACGATGGATGACTATCATATAGCTAATAATATTGCAACTCAACTTGTTAAAGATGAACATTTTACAGTTGATGAAAAAGATAAAGTAATTCTTATAACAGAAGAGGGTATTACAAAAGCTGAAGAATTATTTGGTGTTGAAAATCTATACTCACCTGAAAATTCTTCACTTCCGCACTCATTAGACCAAGCACTCAAAGCTAACCATCTTTTTGAAAAAGATGTTGATTATGTGATCAATGATGGTGAAGTTGTGATCGTAGATGAGTTTACAGGTCGTTTAAGCGAGGGTCGAAGGTTTTCTGAGGGTCTGCACCAAGCATTAGAAGCGAAAGAGGGTGTAGAGGTTAAAGAGGAGACTCAGACTTTAGCTGATATTACGTTTCAAAACTACTTTAGAATGTATAATAAGTTAGCTGGTATGACTGGTACTGCTGAAACTGAAGCTACTGAATTTGCACAAATATATGAACTTGATGTTGTGTCAATTCCTACTAATATTCCAATATCACGTCAAGATCTAAATGACTTAATCTATAAAACTGAAAATGAAAAATTTTCAGCGGTTATTAAAAAAATAAAAGAGCTTCAACAAACTGGTCAACCAGTTTTGATTGGTACTGCATCTATAGAAAAATCAGAAGCACTTCATGCTGTCTTAAAGAAAGAGAAGATTGCTCATACGGTTTTAAATGCTAAAAATCATGAACAAGAGGGTGAGATCATTAAAAATGCAGGTGCTAAAGGGGCTGTTACAATTGCAACTAATATGGCAGGTCGTGGTGTCGACATTAAAGTTAGCGATGAAGTAAAAGAACTTGGCGGATTATATATTGTTGGTACAGAAAGACACGAAAACCGTCGTATAGATAATCAGCTTCGTGGACGTTCAGGTCGTCAGGGTGATGCTGGTACTACACAATTTTACTTATCTTTAGAAGATAATCTCCTTCGTATTTTTGGAAGTGATAAAATCAAGTCTATTATGGAGAGACTTGGTGTTGAAGATGGTGAATTTATAGAATCTAAAATGGTTACACGTGCAGTTGAGAAAGCTCAGAAAAAAGTTGAAAACATGCACTATGAGGGTCGTAAGCAAATTGTTGAGTACGATGATGTTGCAAATGAACAAAGAAAGATCGTATATAAATTTAGAAATCAATTACTAGATCCAGAGTTTGATATTCTTGAAAAAATTAATGAGATCAGACTCGAATATGTTCAAAATCTATTTTTTCTTTCAGATATCTTTGATGGTACAGCAAAAGAAGACTTTAATCTTGAAAAATTAGTTAAACATATAAAAGAAGATATGAACTTTGATATCAGTGTTGAATCTTTAGAAAACCTAGAATATGAAGAAGCTTTAGAGAAAGTAAATGCTGAGATCAAAAAAGCATATGATGATAAGATGAGTGTCTTAGAATCTGATGTTCAAAATGAGATTGCACGTGAACTTTACCTTAAAGAGCTTGATTCTGCATGGCGTGAGCACTTATATGCAATGGATAACATGAAAACAGGTATTCGTCTACGTGCTTATAACCAAAAAGATCCATTAGTTGAGTATAAAAAAGAGAGTTTTAATCTTTTTAGAGAGCTAATTAACGATATAAAATTTAATACTATCAAAACTCTTCAGATCATACAGTTTAGAATGGAGTCAGCTGAAGATGAGGCAAAGAGGATGGCAGAGCAGTTGGAACTTGAAAGAAAAGCAAATGCAGCTGTTACACAATTAAGCACGGAAAATCAAGAATCTATTTCAACTAAAAAACCTGCCAGAAATGAACCTTGTCCATGTGGAAGTGGTAAAAAATACAAGCAATGTTGTGGTAAAAGTGGTCCTAAGAAAGGGGTGTTTGCTTCAAGCGGAGCAACTGCTTCTTGAAAAATAAATTAATACCTTACTTAGTAAAAAGATTTTTGAGGTTTGACAAGGATCAACCTTTCATCTTTTTATCAGCAATGTTAGCTTTTTTAGGTATCTCTCTTGGAGTTATGGTTTTAATAATTGCTATGGCTCTTATGAATGGTTTTGATGGAGAGTTTAAAAAGAAACTAACTATTATGAATTACCCACTTAGTGTTATCCCAAAATTTTATGGTTCTGTTGACGAACAACTTTTAATGGATTTAGAATTAAGATTTCCAGATCTAAAATTTAGTCCTTATGTTCAAAGTGCTGTTATGGCTAGAAGTGGCTCTAAGTTGGAGGGTGGTTATATATTTGGAGTTGATTTTAAAGCTGAAGCACATGTAAATAAGATTGTAGCTAAAGCTCTTGAAGATGCTAAAATTGGAAAATTTGATGTGTTAATCGGAAAAAGTTTAAAAGATGAGTTTAATCTATATGTTGACGATAAGCTTATGTATATATTTACAAATGCTGAACCGGGTGGTCTCTCAGTTACTCCAAGAATAAAACGTTTTGATGTAAAAGGAATTTTTGATTCAGGATTAACAGCGTACGATAAAGCATATAGTTATACTAGTCTAGAATCTCTTCAAAAATTATTAAGAATACCTTCAAACCAATATGATGGTATACATATATATTCAACAAATCCACATAAAGATATTGAAAAAATAAAAGAGGTTTTACCACCAGGAGCATCTATAAAAGGATGGTGGGAAGATAATGCAAACTTTTTTGCGGCATTAGAACTTGAAAAAGTATCATTATTTATAGTTTTAATGCTTATTATTTTAATAGCAGCTATAAACATCATATCTTCACTTCTGATGACGGTTATGAATAGAAGAAGTGATATAGCACTTCTTATGTCACTAGGGACAACAAAAACAGAAATTAAAAAAGTATTTTTATATCTTGGCATAGTTATTGGTATTAGTGGTATTTTGGCAGGTGTAGTCTTGGGTTTTAGTGGTATATGGGTACTTTCAACCTTTGATTTGGTATCCTTACCTAAAGATGTGTACCCAACAACAACTCTACCTCTAGACCTTAATACCAAAGACTTTTTTATGATCATATTTGGTGCATTTTTAATTGTAATAGCATCTTCATATTATCCTGCAAAAAAAGCTAGTGAAGTTGATATACTAACTGTTTTAAGAAATGAATAATTTATTTTTTGTCAAAAACACTAAACGGTAGTAAAAGCGTTCTCTTTATTATGTTTAGAGGCGCTACTATTATCTCTTTTGCAATCATTGATTTGATTTTTGGATCATCAAGATTACCATCTATTTTTAAAGATGTAGAGATACTGTCTTTATCAAAAATTATATGTCCTACCAATGGAATTTTTGATGCTGCACTACCAAGATCTGTTTTGAGATTCAATTTCATATCAATTTTATTTTTTAGTAAACTAACATTTCCATATCCTAAAATATTAAGCTCATCAGACTCTAAAAATAGGTTTGTAATATTATAGATATGATTTTTATAATTAAACATCATATATGCATTTTTTGCATCAAGACCTTTAGAATTGTATGATGGTAAAGAAAATGTAACTAAAGAAGGTATTGTATTAACAAAAGCTAGGACGTTATTAAGTAACCTAAACTCTTTTATTGTTGTATCTTTTACAAAAGCAACCCCTGAAAAATTATCTATGTTTCCTTTTATAGAAAAATCAAGGTTTCCACCATTAAATTTAGACATTGAAAACAAGTTTTCCATAAAAATATCCCCAAATCCAGCCCCATACATATGAAAATTTCTATTTTTATATTTAAAGCCAGCTTCGCCTTTTTTATATTTAAGTTGTGCTGTAGTTTCTTTATTTAAATATTGTAGGTTGATACTCTCAGCTAATACTCTTCTTTGTTCGCTTAAAATTATTTTCGAATCTGTGATATTGGCTGCAATGCTGTAGTTAGAAGGTTTAGAATCATCACTTTTTATAGAGTTTATAAGCTTTGTTATTTCATTTAGATTGATTTCAATATTAGAGCCTTTAGCATCTATATTTGAGTTTTGTATATTTATATTTACTTGATCGTTTATAGATATAGAAGTTTTGTTTTCCTTATTTGAAATGCCATTAATAATATACTTTGAAACTGGTTTATTGTTTTTAGATAGTAGATGATAATCATAATCTAGTTTTGCAGTGAATCTAATATCTTGTTCATCAGCTTGTTTATAAAGGGAAAATGTTCCATTATCTATGTTGTATCTACGCAAAAATGAAGAGTAAGGCTTAATTTTGTCTAAAGAGTTAAATCCCACAACCCATCTTTTGTCTGTATGAAAAGCGGATATGTTGAGACTAGATGCATTAGCAATTATTTGGTCTTTAAAGCTTTTTATTTTTAGAACTATTTTTTCATTTATTTTAAATATATCTTCAAGTGCATCATTTGAGAAATTAAATTTATTTATTGTTATTAATCCATCTTTAGAATCAAGATTATAGTTAAAATCAAAATTTGAACTGAAAAAGTTTTCAAATTCTATATTTGAATCATCTGTAAAAATAGAATTATTTTTATATCTAAGATCTAAATTAAACAAATTTACTTTTTGTTTTTTAGAGTAAAACGATATGGGGTCTTTTGAAGAGATCTTAATCTCATCATCAGTGTATCTTAGATTTAGATCTACTACTGATTGATCGAGTTCAATATCTAAGTATTTAAACTTTGTAATATCAAAATTTATATCATGAATATTTTTCTTAAAATTTGCAGAACCAGATATATATGCATGTATATTATTATTAGATGATAGTTCAATAGTTGGTATATTTGCTTCTAGTGAGTTTAGGTTAAATGGAAGTTTAAAGTTTTCCAACTTAGTACTGTTTCCTAAAAGCAACCATTTAGAATTATCTATTTCTATAGAGTCTTTATTTGACCCAATTATATACTTTACTTTTAAGTTGTTCTTTTTCGTATCTAAATATAGCTTATCTGAAAAGTATATTTTTGAGAGATCAAAGTTTATATAACCTTTTGAGTTTTTTAGATCAAGTTTAGCATCTACATCTGCGCTAGCTATATCTTTATATGCAGCTTTCATTTTAGGTATATCAACATCAAAATTATTTAGTTTAACTAGTGTATCATTAAGATCTAGATCTAAACCTAAGTATGTGAAATTTGCTTTATTTGTGTAAAACTCACCTTTTGCATCTACATCTAATGTCATTAAATTTATTGCTAAAATTAAATTTGTATCCATATAGCCACTATTTTGTATAAATGGAAGGTTTATTTTATATCTTTTTAAAAGAGATTTTAGGTCTTGATTTAATATACCATCAAATAAAAGATGTAAAGTTAAAATTTCTTGCGGTTTTGTAAAGTCTATTCTAAGCCAACTAGCATCTAAATTGAAATCATATGTTGTTGAATTATTTGGAAGTATAAATAACACACCGTCTTTAAAAACAAGTTCAGTATAGTCTGTTTGGATAGGTTCTAACTTTTGTTTTGGATCATATGTATATTTTAGAGATTTAGCAACACCATATGCATAAAAGTTTTTAAGAGCATTGGTTGGTTTGTTATAGTTTATAAAACCATATGCTTGTTTTATATCAAGTTGTTTCATATCTATAGCATCATCAACCCAATAAACTACTCTTGGATCCATATTTAAAATAGATACTATATAGCTTGTGCTAGGTATACTTTTATTTGAGCTAATAGCATAATGTAGCTTTTTAGAATTGGATTTAAGATTAACATCTACAGATAAATCATCTTTTAATTCAACAGTTGATCTTGCAAAAAACATATTTTTTGTTGCATTTAGAACTATATCTGCTGTTGCTTTAAGACCTATTTTTTTGTTTTCAAGTTTGTTTATATGTAAATTAAGATATTTATTATTTGTGCTTATAGATGAGTTGAAGTCTATATCACTAGAGACTGCGTTAAAGCTTCCTCCATTTTTTTGAGTAAAGTGAAGACTTCCGGTAGCATCACCATATGTTATTTTTTTTATTTCAATGGAGTTGATAAACATAGATAGATATACAATCTTGTTTATATGTTTAATTATACTTGTAGATTTTAGATCAAAACTAGATTTAGATTCTTTTTTTGAAATATTTATATCTTTAATATAAATATTTAATTTTTCATCCCATTTAATGTATAATTTGTCTATTCTTACAGAATCAAAACTAATATTTTTAAGGTTAATACCAGAACTTAAAAGTAAATATGTTACAGAAAGTACCAATATAATGAATATAAAAAAGCTTACAATACTAAAATATATTTTAGAGATACTATTAATTATGAGTGTGTCTTTCATTTATTACCTAAATCAGCCTGTTATGTCGAAAAAAATTATTTATATTCCAAATGGTTCAATTAATAAGATTATATCACATTTAAGGGCAAATAATTACGATTTATCCAAACTAGATTCTTTGTACTTAAGAGTTATAGGTTCACCTCAAAGTGGTTGGATTGATATAGGTCAAAGTAGACTAACAAGAGCTGATTTTTTATATAAACTAACGAGTGCTAAAGCGGCTCTTAGAAATGTTACTTTAATACCAGGGGAAACAACTTATATATTTTTAAATCAACTCTCAAGCAATTTAAACTTAGACAGAGTAAAGTTGCAATATTTTTACGAAAAGTATACACCTATAAAAGAGGGTGCATTTGTTCCTGATACATATAAGGTACCAGTTGGTATAGATGAAAAAACACTTATAAAATTGTTACTAAGTAAGTCAAAACAACAGATGAAAAAATTATCAAATAAGATTTTTGGTTCATATGATGAAAAAAAATGGTTTCATTTTGTAGCAGTTGCATCTGTAATTCAAAAAGAATCAGCAAATAATGAAGAGATGCCACTTGTATCTTCTGTGATCTATAATAGGCTTAGAAAAGGAATGAAGCTTCAAATGGATGGTACATTAAACTATGCAAAGTACTCACATCTTAAGGTAACTCCTAAACGTATAAGAAATGATACAAGTATCTACAATACCTATAAACATAAGGGTGTACCGAGTATTCCTGTGTGTAATGTTGGTTTTGAAGCTATAAAAGCAGCAGTGTTTCCAGCAAAGACTAACTACCTATATTTTATGAAATCAAAGAATGGTACTCATGATTTTTCACGTAACTATTCTACACATTTACGCAACATAAAGCGTGTTACTAAATGATACACATTGTCCAATTAAATCGTTTTTTATAATTTAAGATAGTAATTATTGTATGAAACCTAGTATGATTGTGTTACATATCCACAAGGTTGTATTAACTTTGATGGAAAACTACCTTATTAAGGAATTAAATTATGTCAAAAATCATTTGGTCAAAGATTGATGAAGCTCCGGCTTTAGCAACTTATTCGTTATTACCTATAGTTAATGCTTTTACTAAAGAAGCTGGTGTTGAAGTTGTAACTTCTGATATTTCATTAGCTGGACGTGTTCTTGCAGCAATGGGTCTTGCTGAAGATAACTTATCTAAATTAGGTGAAGTTGTTTTACAAGAAGATGGAAACATTATCAAACTTCCAAATATTTCAGCTTCTGTTGGTCAACTTAAAGATTGTATAGCAGAACTTCAAGGACAAGGATATGATATTCCTAACTATCCTGAAAATCCTTCAAATGATGAAGAAAAAGCTCTTCAAGCTAAGTATAGCACTTGTCTTGGTTCTGCTGTTAACCCAGTTTTAAGAGAAGGTAACTCAGATAGACGTGCTGCAGTAGCTGTAAAGAAGTTTGCTCAAAATAATCCTCACCGTCTTAAGCCATTTGCTGAAGACTCTAAAGCATATGTAGCTCATATGGAGGGTAAAGGTGATTTCTTCGCAAATGAAAAATCTGTAACATCTGACAAAGATCAAAAAGTAACAATTGCTATTAATGGTAAAGAGTTAACTACTATTGATGCATTAGCTGGAGAAGTTCTTGATGGTACTTTTATGTCAGTTAAAGCTTTACGTGAGTTTTATAGAAAAACAATCGAAGATGCAAAATCAAAAGGTCTTATTTGGTCTTTACATTTAAAAGCTACAATGATGAAAATTTCTGATCCAATTATGTTTGGTCATGGTTTTGAAATCTTTTTTGAAGATGTATTTGCAAAATATGCTGATACTTTCAAAGAATTAGGCGTAAATCCTAATCAAGGTATGAGTGACTTGGAGAAAAAAATTGCTGGTCATTCTCAAGAAGCTGAGATTAAAGCAGCTTTCCAGGCAGTAGTTGACTCTGATGCTCCTAAAATTGCTATGGTTGACTCTGATAAAGGTACAACTAACTTTAATGCTTCAAACGATATAATAATAGATGCATCTATGCCTGTTGTTGTGCGCGAAGGTGGTAAGCAGTGGGACAGAACAGGGGCAGCACTAGAAACTGTTGCTGTTATTCCTGATTCTACTTATGCAATGTTTCATGCAGAGACGGTAGCTGATTGTGTTAAAAATGGTCAATACGATGTAACTACAATGGGTACTATGCAAAATATCGGTCTTATGGCTCAAAAAGCTGAAGAGTATGGTTCTCATCCAACTACATTTGAACTTGCTGAAGCTGGTACTGTAACTGTTACTACAGAAGATGGTACTTGTTTAATGAGTTTTGAGTGTGAAGCTGGCGATATCTGGAGAATGGCTCGTACTAAAGATATCCCTATTCGTGACTGGGTACGTTTAACTGTTGAGAGAACTAGAATAGAAAATGTTCCTGCCGTGTTCTGGTTAGACGAAAACCGTGCTCACGATGCAGAATTACTAAAAAAAGTAAAAGAGTACTTAAAAGATTACGATACATCAGGTTTAGATATTCAGTTTATGAATGTTACAGATGCTACACGTTTTACAAATGCTCGTGTACGTGAAGGTAAAACTACTATCGCTGTTACTGGTAATGTTTTACGTGATCACCTAACTGATATGTATCCAATTTTAGAGCTTGGAACTTCAGCTAAAATGCTTTCAATAGTTCCGTTGATTGCTGGTGGTGGGTTATATGAAACTGGTGCTGGTGGTTCTGCTCCTAAACACGTTGATCAGTTTTTAGAAGAAGGTCACTTACGTTGGGATTCACTAGGTGAATTTTTAGCACTAGCTGAATCTTTAAGATTTATTGCTCAAAAACACAATTCTGATAAACTAGCTGCTGTTACAGCTGGATTAGATGCTGCTAATGATGGTTACTTAAGTAACAACAAAGCACCGTCTAGAAAATGTGGTGAACCAGATAACAAAGCTAGTCACTTTTATGTAGCGCAATATTGGGCACAAGCACTAGCTGATAGTGACAATGCTGAATTAGCTGATAAATTTGGACCAATTGCTAAAGAATTAACTGAAAAAGAAGAGCAAATTATGTCTGAATTGCTTGCTGTTGAAGGTAAGGCTCAAGATGTTGGTGGTTACTTCCATCCAGATGATGCAAAAGCTGAAAAAGCTATGCGTCCATCTGCAACATTAAATGCTATAATAGATTCAATATAATTGTATTTAAGTAGAATGAGGTTTTTCCTCATTTTGCTTTTTTTATGAAACTAGTTATTAGTTTTATAATAGAAGCAAAATATTTAAGGAGTATGTATGAGTAAAGGAAAAAGAGTAGGGATAGTCGGTGCTGGAAATGTTGGTGCTACGGTTGCATACTCATTAGCTATGCTTGGAAGTTGTCATGAAATTATTTTACGTGACAACAAGATTGAAGTAGCTAAAGGTAAAGCCCTTGATATGTCTCAAGCTGCAGCTGCAGTTAGAAGTCACACTGTTGTTACAGTTGCAGAAGATATGTCTCAACTTACTGATTGTGATGTGGTAGTAGTTACTGCTGGAAGCCCTCGTTTACCAGGTATGAGTCGTGATGACCTACTTATGATAAACGCAAAGATCACAAGGGAAGTTATTGGTGGAATTGCAAAGTATTCTCCAAATGCGATCATTATTATGGTTTCGAATCCATTAGATGCAATGACATATGTTGCACTTAAAGAAAGTGGCTTTGATAGAAGCCGTGTTATAGGGATGGCTGGAATTTTAGATAGTTCACGTATGGCTGCTTTTATTCAAGAGAAACTAGGATATGGTGGTGGACAAATTCGTGCATCTGTAATGGGTGGTCACGGTGATGATATGGTTCCACTTCCTCGTTATTCTACTGTAGCAGGTGTACCTCTTTCAGACGTTTTAACTAATGATGAGATTGATGAAATTGTTCATCGTACGCGTCATGGTGGTGCCGAGATCGTAGGATATTTAAAAACTGGTTCTGCTTATTATGCTCCTGCAAAATCTACAGCTTTAATGGTAGAAGCTATTTTAAAAGATACAAAACAGATTCATCCTTGTGCAGTTTACTTAGATGGTGAATATGGATATAACGATGTTGTATCAGGTGTGCCTGTTATGCTTGGAGCGAATGGTGCTGAAAAGATTATTGAAGTAACACTTGATGAAAAAGAAAAAGAAATGTTTAAAAACTCTTGTGGATCTGTTCAGGAACTTATAGATTCATTAAATAACCATAAATTTTTTGAGGAAAACTAAGAATGCGTGAAATAGCATATGAAGAAATTGTAAAAAATGTTAGAGATATTATTGTTTACTCTGCTTCAAACTTACCTGAAGATGCATTAAATGCAATGAAGGAAGCTTATAAGAATGAAAAAAGCCCTGTAAGCAAAGAGGTTCTTAAACAACTTCTTGAAAATGCTGACATCGCTAGCAGTGAAGCTCGTCCATTATGTCAAGATACTGGTTTAGCGGTATTTTTTGTAAAAGTAGGTGCTGATGTTAAAGTTGTTGGCGGACTTTTAAGAGACGCAATCAACGAGGGTACTGAAAAAGGTTACACAGAGGGTTATTTAAGAGCTTCAACATGTGAGCCTTTCTCTCGTGCGAACTTAAAAGACACTGTTGGATATAACCTTCCTGCGATTATTCACTTTGATATAGTTGAGGGTGACAAGATAGAGATCGAATATGCCGCTAAAGGTGGTGGATCTGAAAACGTATCTCGTGCACGTGTATTTCCACCAGCTGCCGGAAAAGACGGTGTAGTTGAGTTTGTTAAAGAGTGTATCTCTGATGCTGGACCAAATCCATGTCCACCAATCACTGTTGGTGTAGGAATTGGTGGTACATTTGAGAAAGCTGCAATCAGCTCAAAACATGCTCTATTTAGAGATCTTGGAACTACTAATGAAGATCCGGAGATGGCTGAGCTTGAAGAGAGAATGATGATTGAGATTAATAATCTTGGAATTGGTTCTATGGGAATGGGTGGATCTCAAACTGCTTTAGCTGTACATATAGAGTCTAACCCATGTCACATTGCTTCATTGCCTGTTTCTGTAAATGTTCAATGCCATAGTTCACGCCATACACATATTACTATATAAGGATTAAGTGATGAGTAAAACATATAATTTAACTACACCACTTACTGAGGAGACTACCAGAAGTCTTAAAGCAGGCGATATTGTATATTTAAGTGGAACTATATTTACGGCTCGTGATGCAGCTCATAAAAAGCTTGTTGACCTGATTGAAGCTGGTGAAGAGCTTCCTTTTGATTTAGAGGGAAGTATTATCTACTTTGTTGGACCAACACCTCCGAAGCCTGGTGATCCTATAGGAAGTGCTGGACCTACTACTTCTTATCGTATGGACTCATACTCACCAACTATGTTAAAACATGGTTCAAAAGGTATGATTGGTAAAGGAAAAAGAAACCAAGAAGTGAAAGATGCTTGTAAAGAATACGGTGGAATATATTTTGGTGCAACAGGTGGAGCAGGGGCTTTACTTGGTAAACAAATAACAGAAGCTGAAGTTATAGCGTATCCGGAACTTGGTCCTGAGGCTGTTAGAAAATTAACAGTTAAAGACTTTCCAGTTACGGTTGTGAATGATACCTATGGAAATGATCTATACCAAATGGGTCGCGAACAATACGAAGTTAAATAAGATTACATTTTAATACAAGGAGAATGAATGAATATACATGAATATCAAGCAAAACAAATTTTTGCTAAATATGGTGTTCCGACACCAAGAGGAATTGTTGCAAACACACCAGCTCAGGCTGTTGCTGCTGCTCATGATTTAGGTGGAAAAGTTTGGGTTGTTAAAGCTCAGATACATGCTGGCGGACGTGGTCTAGGAGGCGGGGTAAAACTTGCTAAGTCTGTGTCTGAAGTTGAACAACTTGCAGGTGAGATTCTTCATATGCAACTAGTTACTCACCAAACAGGTCCTGAGGGTAAAGAGGTACATAAAGTATATATAGAAGAGGGTGCTGATATTAAAGATGAGTTCTATCTAGGTGTAGTTCTTGATCGTGCTAAAGAGATGCCTGTTATAATGGCCTCTACTGAAGGTGGTATGGAGATTGAAAAGGTTGCTGAAGAGTCACCTGAGAAGATTGTTAAAGTAGCTGTTGATCCGGCTATCGGTTTTCAAGGTTTCCACGGACGTGAATTGGCATTTGGTCTTGGTCTTCCAAAAGAGGAACAAGGTAAATTTATCAAATTTGCTGCTGCTTTATATAAAGTATATATGGAAAACGATGCAGAGATGATTGAGATTAATCCTTTAATCAAAACAGGTGCAGGAGACTTTTTAGCACTTGATGGAAAAATGGGATTTGATGATTCAGCACTTGGTCGTCATCCAGATATTGAAGACATGAGAGATATTACGGAAGAAGATGCGGATGAGCGTGAAGCTAGTCAATATGGTCTTTCTTATGTTTCTCTTGATGGCGAGATCGGTTGTATGGTAAACGGTGCAGGTCTTGCAATGGGTACTATGGATACGATTAATCATATGGGTGGTACACCTGCTAACTTCCTTGATGTTGGTGGTAAAGCTAATGCTGAAACTGTTGCTAAAGGATTTGAGATTATTCTTAAGAACCAAAATGTAAAAGCGATTTTCGTAAATATTTTTGGTGGAATTGTAAGATGTGATCGTATTGCCAATGGTATTTTAGAAGCAACAAAAATGGTAGATGTACGTGTACCTGTTATTGTTCGTCTTGATGGAACTAATGCACCTGAAGCGGCTGAAATTCTAAAAAATGCAAATATCGCGAATGTTATAGCTGCAACAGATTTAGCTGATGGTGCTGCAAAAGCAGTTACTGCAGCGAAAGGAGAGTAATATATGAGTATTTTAGTAAATAAAGATACAAAAGTAATAGTTCAAGGTTTCACAGGTAAAGAGGGTACATTCCATGCTGAACAATGTATAGCATATGGTACTAACATTGTTGGTGGTGTTACACCAAACAAAGGTGGTCAAGAACACCTAGGTAAACCAGTTTTTAATACAGTAAGTGATGCTGTAAAAAATACTGGTGCTACTGTATCTATGATCTTTGTTCCACCTGTTTTTGTTGCAGATGCTGTAATGGAAGCTGCTGAAGCAGGAATTGAACTAGCTGTAATCATTACAGAAGGTGCTCCTGTTCGTGATATGCAAGCTGCAAAAGCTTATGCGATTAAACACGGTATGAAAACAATAGGACCAAACTGTCCAGGTATAATTACTGCTGAAGAGTGTAAAATCGGAATCATGCCTGGTATGATCTTCAAAAAAGGTAATGTTGGTCTTATTTCTAAATCTGGTACATTAACATATGAGGGTGCTAACCAAGTATGTAATGAAGGTTTCGGTATTACAACAGCAGTTGGTATTGGTGGTGATCCGATCATTGGTTTATCATATAAACAACTTTTACCGTTGTTTGAAGAAGATCCAGAAACTGAAGCAATCGTTATGATTGGTGAAATTGGTGGAGATCTTGAGATTCAAGCAGCTGCTTTTATCAAAGAAAATATTACTAAGCCTGTTGTTGCTTTTATTGCTGGTCAAACAGCACCTAAAGGTAAAAGAATGGGTCACGCGGGTGCAATCGTTTCTGGTGGTGCTGGTACAGCGGCAGAGAAGATGGCAGCACTAGAAGCTGCTGGTGTTAAAGTTGTTGTTTCGCCTGCAGAGATAGGTAAAGCAGTAGCAGAGGTTCTAAGTAAGTAACTTTTAGTAACAGTGCGAGCTCACTTATGTAACTTTTTGTTACATAAGTGAGCGCTATTAGCACAATATTGAATTAGATTAATAAAAAATAGGTTATTCTTTTTGGAATAATTAATTTAGTCTTTATATAACTCTTATTAAAGCGATAAGATATTTTAAAGTATTAAATATTTAAATTTAGGAGAAAATATGGCAGCAAGTCCAATGGTAAATCCAGGTGATCAACCTGTATGGGTAAATACAGATAACTGTAAAGCGTGTGATATCTGTGTATCAGTATGTCCTTCAGGTGTACTTGGAATGAAATACGAATCAACATCAACTTTAGGTGCAATGATCTCTGTTGATCATCCAGAAGCATGTATAGGATGTAATGAGTGTGAACTTACATGTCCAGACTTTGCTATATATGTAGCAGATAAAAAAGAATTTAAAGATGCTGGTTATAGTTTTGCAAAGCTTACTGATGAATCTAAAGAGCGTCAAGCTAAGATAGTTGCAAATAACTATATGTCACTTGAGCAAGGAGTTAAATAATGGCTGAGTTAAGAGAAGTAATATCTACTGGTAATGATTTAGCTGCAATAGCAGCTGTTGATGCTGGTTGTGAATTTTTTGGTGGGTATCCAATTACTCCATCATCTGAAGTAATGCATACAATTTCTGACCTTTTACCTAAAAAAGGTGGTGCTGCAATTCAAATGGAAGATGAAATAGCTGGTATTTGTGCAGCTATCGGTGCTGGTATGGCCGGTGTTAGAACTATGACTGCCACTTCAGGTCCTGGTGTATCACTTAAAGCTGAAAACTTAGGTCTAGCTCAAATGGCAGAGGTTCCATTAGTACTTGTAAACGTTATGCGTGGTGGTCCATCAACTGGTCTTCCAACTCGTGTATCTCAAGGTGATATCAAACAAGCTTCTAACCCTTCACACGGTGATTATCGTTCAATCACTTTATGTGCTGGTAACTTAGCTGAGTGTTATACAGAAGTTGTTCGTGCATTTAACTTAGCAGATCGTTTCATGCAACCTGTTATTGTTTTAACTGATGAGACTTTAGGTCACATGCACGGTAAAGCTATGCTTCCAACTCCTGAAGATGTAAAAGCTGGGATCGTTCCTCGTAAAACTTTCGATGGTGCACCAGAAGATTATAGACCATATCAATGTGGACCAACTGAGCCAGCGGTACTTAACCCTATGTTTAAAGGTTACAGATATCACTTCACAGGTCTTCATCATGATGCAAAAGGTTTCCCAACTGAGGAAATTGAAACATGTCGTAAGCTAATTCAAAGACTTGAAGATAAAGTTATGGCTCATCAAGATGAGATCGAGTTAAACGAAGAGTTTATGCTAGATGATTTCAACGGAGAAGATGGCGAAGTATTAATTATTGCTTATGGATCAGTTTCTCTAGCAGCTAAAGAGGCTATACGTCACTTAAGAGCTGATGGAATAAAAGCTGGTTTATTTAGACCAATTACAATTTGGCCTTCACCAGCTGAAAGAATCAAGCACTTTACAGATATGACTAAAAATGTTTTATGTGTAGAGCTTAACATTAGACAATATACTGAAGAGATAGAAAGAGCTTCTGGGAGACTTGATTTAGAAGGTCTTTACAAAGTAAACGGTAGAGCAATCTCTCCATACGAAATTGTAAATAAAGTAAAAGAGGTATTCTAACATGGCATTTAATTACGATAAATATTTAAGACTTGAAAAAATGCCAACACTATGGTGTTGGGGTTGTGGTGATGGTGTTATCTTAAAAGCATTCATCCGTGCAATTGACAAGATGGGTGTAAGCCAGGATGATGTTTGTGTAGTATCTGGTATTGGTTGTTCTGGAAGATTCTCTTCTTATGTTGACTTTAATACTATTCATACTACACATGGTCGTACTGTTGCATATGCTACAGGTGTTAAGCTTGCTTTCCCTGATAAATTAGTTGTATGTGTAGCTGGTGACGGTGATGCACTTGCAATCGGTGGTAACCATACAATTCATGGTTGTAGAAGAAATATAGATATAACTTTAATCGTTATTAATAACTTTATCTACGGTTTAACAAACTCGCAAACTTCTCCAACTACACCTCAAGGTATGTGGACTGTTTCTCAAAAAGCTGGTAACATCGATCCAACTTTTGATGCTTCAGAGTTAGCTATAGCTTCTGGTGCTTCATTTGTAGGTCGTGAAACTATGTTGGATCCTAAAAAGCTAGAAAAGATTTTAATTAAAGCTATGGAACATAGAGGTTTCTCTTTCTTAGAAGTACTTTCTAACTGTCATATTAATCTTGGTCGTAAAAACCAGATGAAAAATGCTATGGAAAACCTAGAATGGATTGATTCTATTAGTATGGCTAAGAAGAAATATGATGCTTTAAGTGAAGAAGAGCAGTTAAACCTTCTTCCAACTGGTATTTTAAAACAAGATACTGAAGTTCGTGAATACTGTGATATGTACGAAGATATCAAAGCTGCGCAGCAAGGTAAGCGCAGTAAGATAACTCAAGACGACTTCACTAAGAAAATATAAGGAGAAACACAATGGCTAGAACTTTAATGAGATTTACAGGTGTTGGTGGACAGGGTGTTCTTCTTGCTGGTGAGATCTTTGCAGCTGCAAAAATCAAAGCTGGTGGTCACGGATTAAAAACAGCTACATATACATCACAAGTTCGTGGTGGACCGACTGTTGTTGATATTACTTTAGATGATGATGAGATCTACTACCCATATGCAAATGATGGTGAAATTGATTTCATGCTTTCAGTTGCACAAGTAAGTTTTGACCTATTTAAAGATGGTGTATCTAAAGGTGGAACAATTGTAATTGATCCAAACTTAGTTCATCCAACTGAAGAAGATAGAAAAAACTGGAACATATATGAGATTCCAATTATTACTATCGCAAAAGAAGAGGTTGGTAATGTTATTACTCAATCTGTTGTTGCATTAGCAATTGCTAACACTATGATGAAAGCTATTGAAAAAGATCACTTAGTAAAAATTATGTTATCAAAAGTACCTGAAAAGGTACATGCGGCAAATATAAAAGCTTACGATCTTGGTGAAAAATACGCTAAAGAAGCACAAGCTTAATAGTATAACTTAAGCAATCCTAGAATAGGGTTGCTTTTTTTATTCCTTCATGTTAATATTAAACAATATCAATAATATATTTTCCTATATTTTTATACTTTCCCAAAAGAAATCTACGTGTTTTTCAAATTGTGTAGACAATTTATCAGTACTTTTAGAATCAAACCTTAGCATTGTAACTTGAAGTCTTATGTAGAATAGGGTGGATAAAAACTCATGAGCCATAAGCATTGGGTCTGATGGTTTAATTAAAGAGTTTTGCATCATTATAAAGAAGCCCTCTGAGAGCACTTTAATATTCTTATCGTTAAATTCACTCATAAACTGCTCTCTAAGCTCTTCATTGGCAAAAAGCTCTATCATTAGTAATCTAAACATGTTCTCGCTATTTTTATCAAATGTAAGAAGTTTATACTGCATTGTGTATTTTGTTAAAAAAGCTTTTCCTTTTAATGCACTATCTTTTACTTCATCATTTTTTAGAGAGAAGGGCGAACTAAATATGTTCTTAGATACCTCCAAAAATATCTCTTCTTTATTTTTAAAGTGATTATATAAAGCACTTTGTTTTATACCTACATCAGCAGCTATATTTCGTACACTTGTACCTTTATATCCAAACTCACAAAACAATTTTGTAGAGCTTTTTAATATCTTTTCTTTTGTTGTAGCCATTTATTAAACTCCTTAGAATAGGGTGGTTGAACAATATGAACATATGTTCTTATAACTATAATTATATATGAACAACTGTTAATTTAAACTTATTTAATAAAGAACAAGTGTTCATAGAAAAAGAATGTCTAATGAACGATTGTTCTTTAGTTCTAAAAAAGGGCTTTGAAAGGAAAAAATATGTAAAATTTCTTAGGTGCAATAGATAGTTAATTGATATTAGTCAATAGGAAAGTCCGAGCTGCTATAAGAGAGTGTTTCATCTAAC
>Ga0193961_1000287_pt1 | contig 20535 bp, 14 predicted proteins | sample FB_4_MG_FD_140371 | JGI IMG/M metagenome (GOLD analysis project Ga0193961, IMG submission 140371) | Microbial mat bacterial communities from the Broadkill River, Lewes, Delaware, United States - FB_4_MG | ecosystem: Environmental > Aquatic > Freshwater > River > Microbial mats | place: USA...
ATTAAAGAATGCCAATAGCTCAGGGTATTCATCGAGCTTAATCTTTCTGAGTAAATCGTATGTTGGATATAAAGGCAAAGGTTTAGGCAATGTCATAGAATAAGTCTTATTAACGTAGGTTGTTGGACGTATAACTAAATCTGTGTCCATCTAAGTTTATAAAATCTGTTGTTTATCAATGGGATAACACTTTCAATATACACGCAAAAATGCACCTTGCAATAGCCTTCGGCATCAACGTTCGGTTTTAACTCTATTCCACATAAATTTGATTCTTTTCCGGCCTGTATTTATACAACCTAACCTTACAACCGTATAAAAATCAAACAATTACGCATTTGGTAGCTAACTTAGCGTAATTGTTCTTTATTTGATCAGATTGTGATTTCAGCACTTGTCTTAATAAACTATAATGTGTCATATCTGAGTCAAAAAGCTATTGAAACGGGGTATTTGTATCATATATGGAGCAAATAGATTTTAGAGGTGCATCAATAAATGCGCTGGGAAAACACATTGGTGGTGCACTTAGACAGCATGCTAAAAAACAAGGAGGTATTACAGCACTTGCTGAAAAATCCGGTGTTTCTCGTTCTACTCTTAACCGGTTGTTTAGTGGACAAGCTGTTGGGCTGGATTCACTTTTGCGTGTCTTACGTAGTCTTGAATGTTGGGATGTACTTAATGAGCTTTGCAAACCGCCTTCCCTTACACCTATAGAGAAGTTCGAGGTTTTCAGGCGGGAAAATAAGCACCTATTTAAAAAGGATAAAACAAAACCCTCTATACCTGAGGATAGATTTGATACTATTCCTATGGCTGATCCTCAGAAAATTTTGGCATCCTTAAAGAAAAAAGATTAACACCGCATGACTTTATATTACTCATTGATGATGGGTAACGCATCATTGTTATGATGGTATTGGTAGTTATGCCCGAACTGAAACTTAAAAATAGTTTCCACATCAATTCCTAAGTGACTAGAAGATTTGTTAACTAAAGGCTCTAGATTTTTATGGTTTAAATAGCTTTTAAACTTAGTGCAATCAATATGATTACAATTAGTATTTTTTAGTGTTTCCAAAGATTCTTTTTTTGGCCTACCATAAAAAATCTCACATATATATTGGTCATCGATAGCGTAACTTTTGTTTTTCTTCACGCTAAAATATACCTCTCTTTCTAGTTGTTGGCTTGATTGCCCGGAGAATGAAGGTGTAAAGTTAGTTGTCTTACCTGATCGCAGATGTTGAATTGCTTCTGAAACATATATCAATAGATTGCTAAAGCAGCTGACCAAATCTCGATAATATAAGTTGAAAGTGACTTCTTCACTTAACTGAAAAATACGATTATCTGCTATAATACTATCCATTGGTTTCGGTATGATGAGTTTGGATAAGTCAAGATGATTATAAATTGATGACCGTAACACTAGCTGGTTATAACCTGAGTGAGGAAGAGAGCCTACTAAATGGTGCCAAATGGAAAAAGCGAGACAATAATCACATGGAATAATATCTCCGGTCAGATCCGCATCTTTAATTGCCGTTAAATTATATAATGTTAGTTCATGCGGTTCACCGGTAGTTTGAGATATTGTTTTCCACAAATCACCAAGGGCTTCCATTTTAATTTTTCTTATACATTCGGCAGATGATCGAACAGAAATGGATGTTTTAAAATGTCGGCTAAATGACGTTTTATGCTCTTGGGTAGGTATAATTTGGCAAGCTTCCCATGTATTTGGTTTGGTTACTTTAATATCGAGTTTGCGTACAATATTCTTTATATTTTTATTCAAATATTGGCTTATATACTGTGGAAAATTTTCATCAAAAAAATTGACACTATACCTAGGCTCAAGTATTGGCCAATGGGTGGACAATAAAAAACCATTGTTGTCATTGGCGGATTGAATAAGTTGAAATAATTCATGAATAGAGCCAAAGTCTATAGCCGGTTCAAGTTGACGAAATTCTAAATGTAAATCTACTGGAGCAGTACCGCAAACACGGCACTTTCTCTTTTTAGATTCATACCACGTTGGCCATGATTTTCCACATTCTGGACACTTTTCTGTGATGGGCTGGTGGTGAATCGGGCATGTCTTTAGCCAAGGTAGTCGATATAAATCACAATGGTACCCCAGTTTGGCGCAAATAGGACAATTGCGCTCAGCAGCAAAAAGGGCACTTCCAATATTATTTTCTGTAAAAAGATTAAGATAAGCGGGCAGAGGATTGCTAGTACTGTAGTTAAGCTCGACTGTTCTACTGAAGCAGGATCTAGCAATATTCAGATTACGCTCAATTGAACCTGTTTCCTTGATTGATAAGTGCTTAAGTATATCCGTTATTTTGAGTGATTGGTTTGCTAGCAATAATCGGCGCCACATTGCATATTGACTTTCATAGGGAAGTGCGAGTGATCGTCCAATATTGAGGGAAGCGTTCATGATACAGCCTGTATTCTTGATGGAATAAGCCCGGACACTTTGATACATTCATGGAGCATTTCTTTACCAAAGACTGATAATCCATGCCTAGGTAAATAATCCATCAGCAAAACATTAATACAACTTACAAAATACTTCATACCCCATGTCTTGAGGTGATACTGGGCTTGATAATCCTCTTTATAGGTACTCCAAATGTCTCGTGCGAGCTGTTGTAAACGAAAACCCTCATGGTATTCTTTCGGTAAAAAGCATTCTGTATAGGTAGGACCTTCTTTTTCAGGGAAACGTTTTTTATCGTATTGTTTCAGGCAATTGCTAACTTCTCTATAGCTCGTAATACCCCTAAATTTTACTGATTGCTCGAAGAAACGAGCATGAATATGTCGACGCTGCCGTTCTTCAATTGCCGTCAGAAGTTTTTCACTTTCAGTATCATTGCCTGTAAATATGACAGTAAGCGAGATATCTCTCTGATTCATCAGATCATGCAGCTCAGCAAAAACTTCAATCTGACTGATTGATAATCGTTGCATTTCATCCACAAATAAAATCACGCGATTGGATTGATTTAGAAATGCTTGGTCCATCAAGAAATGATAAAAATCATTTAGGAGTATGTCAGAATTAATACGTGTGGATTGTAAAATATCAATATCTGCACTGATACAAAGATTACGGTAAATAGATTGAATGGTCGGTTTATCCCGTGGAGGAACAGTGAATAAATGTGAGGGGATATGAGCACCTGTTCGAGTGACAAATTGGTCGGATAATATTTTCAGTGCCGTTGTTTTTCCTACTCGAGGTTCACCTTCGATATAACCGCCTGTTGCTCCTGTCCACAACCATTGAGTAATTGTTTCTCGTAAGCGCTCAATTTCAGGGGTAATTAACTGTAGTCTTAGTGGGCTAAATAAAGGGTGATCGTCAGGGATACTGTGCTGTTGGTCCATGGCTACTCTCCAGACTGATTTGCCCAATCACTTTTCCAGGGGGCAATTGCTGATGGTTGTTGAGTCGAATGTGCGGGGGTTATGGGTGGTTTTTCAAGTGTAGGGGGAGGTTCATTTACTGTATTATCAATCGGAGACGATGTCGATTCCCCTGATTGCCACTTTTGGTCCGCTAATGCACCAATCACTGGAACAATTCGTTGAGCCTCTCGAGTAATACGAACTAATTCAAGAGCAGCTGAGGGCGTTTCTTTTTGCAAACTCAACTGATGAAAAAATTCCGCGAGTACATCCGGTGTGTGATAACGCCATTCCTTCATGGCTTTCATGATCATGCGACGAGTGGACAGGCTATGCGTAAATCGCATCCAAGATTTAGGCGCATAAAGTTCACCTAAATACTGCCCGCTAAGTGTATAAGCTAGTACCACACGGACATCGCGACGGTCATAACGGATACGAACTTTTTGATATAAAAGGTGTGGGTTATCAAGACAGTTGCCCTGGTAACGTAAATGAGCAAAGCGGATAAAGGGGCGGCGCTTTTCTTTCGTTAAGAAGATAACGGAACACACTTTTTCACTTTCAAAAGGTGAAATAGATGTCTGGTAGTATTCGGGCCTAAACCGAACATAATGTTCATTGATTTGTCGCTGAAAGGCATGCAATGGTGTCTCATTATTTAGCTCGGCACGAGGACGTGCATTATGTTCAGCAATGATCACACTCAATATTTCTTCTAGCATACGCAGGCTAATTACTGGGGGGTTCTTATAATTTTTTGTCGATTCTTTTATTGGATCATGAGGATGGGATCCTGTTGTGGAAGGTAAACGGTGGGTTGCTCGGCGGTTTGCCATCGCAAATGCAGATTCAATTAAGTTTCGCCCTTTGGGCATTTTCGGTAGGCCAAGATTCAGAGTGGCGCCCATTTGATCACAAACATGTTGCCTTACGGTTTCGGCTAAATGTACCAAGGCATTATCGAGATTAACCTCATCAAAAGCAGTGTGAAGAAAATGATCTCCCCACATACTAGGAAGCCCTGAACCTGGAAAATATGCCAAGCCAGGTGTGACTAAGGTCAAAGGCTGCCATTGTTGAGTCATCGTATCGAGCAGTGACAATAAATCATCTTGATTGGGGTCTTTTGAAAGCACTAAGGTATAACCCAGGATACAGTGGGTATGAACATCGATGGCTTTGACCAGTGTTGCACGACTGATTCTTAATGGGGAGATCTCTTGATCTAATTGAATATGGATACTGGTATTAACATCGGTTCGTTGTGCATCAATTTGTATCGATTTTAACGGTCGGTAAATTGGTGCTCTTGTGACAATTTCACGGTTTGGCTTTTTCATCAGCTGTAATCTAAGCACACCCAGGCGCGCATGATAATAACGTCTTACCGATTCATAAGCAAAGCTGCTGGTTGTATACGGGTAGCAATCTGTTGGCCACTGAGCCGCCAGTAATAATCGTTTGAACTCACCAAAAAAAGCAGCAACTGATTGCACTTGTGCATTGGGTTTATCTTTCAATCGTAGTGACAGCATACGATCTAATTGATCACGCATACCGGGAATGCTATTGAGTAAGTGCTGAAAGGCATTTTGTGAACCGCTGGACGCATCCAATAAAGCGAGTGGTGCGCGCCGTTGATGTCGATGGACACGCTTATAGGGTATTAACCCTTCGGTGAGCGCAGGGGGCTCACCGGCTAGTACTCGTGTTGCTAACCTGCTGACGAAATTGGTTGATACATGGAAGTCGTGTGCAACAGATTTAATGGAAATACCTGTAATCACTCGTGCGATGATGGCTCGATTGCGCGTAAAGCGTTGACGATACTGACGGGGTAAAGTGCCAGGATCAATTAATGGCCAGGATTGTATGTCTCTCAAGGAGGGATCCATGACGAGTCTTTCGCGCCATTTCATACGGCGATACTCCACAGAGTGTTATAATCCAGTGGGGCATCCGCCAATTTGGCGTGTACTTTCCCTCTGTGCAGCAAACGAAATAAAGCCGTTTCTGTCACTAAATGCCCTAAGCGGTCACCCGGATCAATCAATGTGCCTAGCGATAGCTCTTCGTTCCAAGTGAGCCGATCCAACACCTGTTCTTCCTCGACGTGAGTCTCCATCTCTTGTGTTGTGATCAATTGCCCGATAATCATCAACCAATTTTCTGCCAGCATGGATTGCTCCAATGCCCATTCGTTGCTAATCACTAAAAAATGCATATCATAGTGCTGGAAAAAGGCTGTTAATGCGGAGGTGATAGCGTCATCGAATTCTCCTCGTGGCTTGAGTTCAATGATCTCTTTTCTGCCTTGATAAAGTCGATAACAGTCAGGAATATAGGGTTTGCCACTGATGCGTAAGTGAAAAGGTTGTGGCACGTAATGCTCGACACAGGGATTCGCTTCTAGCAATGCCGCGAAATAGAGCTCAGCGCGTGAGTGAAACACGCTTCGATAGGGATGTTTCAGCATCATACGCTCATAGCAATCTGTGCTGCGTTTAAACCCAGGGCGCGTTCGGCGTTGGCGGGGTTGTAAGTCTGAGCAATGGATCTTAGGTAAAGAAGCCTTCACTGTAGGCATAAACCCGTCCTCAGTGACATAATGAACACTGTCTATCGTATACCAGCAACATTATCTATTGTGGTTAGCAACATAAAATTGTGTTGTTAACAACACGTTTTCTCTTCATACTAGAGCGATGAAACTCAACGGTTTGAAGCCGCAAATGATGGTTGCTTATTTAGGGGTGGGGAAAGAAAGCTTTCGTCATTGGCGAGAGGACTTTGACCCAAATCCTCATCGTTCTTTCTTCGGCAGCAGCGACCTATTTACCTACCAACTGATCAAATTGCTGATTAGGGAGCAGGGTATTCCCCCTAGGTTATTGAAAAAATGCGGGTTTCAGTCGCTGTTTGATTATTTCCATCAACACAACACATTAGATACAATTAAGGACAGTCTGCTGCAGGTTGATACTGACGCCTGTACCGTTAACGTACTATCTTCCTCATCCTCACGCCTGTGCTTTGGGTTTAGCATACACACCGTGCCATTATCACAAGTCATTGACGAACATCGCCGTTCACTAGAAACCTTTGGGAACTAACACGCCCTGTTGGGTATACAAACAGCGTATACCATTGCATACCCGCTCTTATTCGCAAGGTGCACCATAAGCTATTATTTTGGTGCATATCGTCTTCATCTTATTTTCCTAGATAATTGTCGCCATAATCACTAGTAATAGGGCGAAAACAGCTTTTATAATATATTCTAAATTGCACCAATAAGTATAATGAAATGGTACAAAATACCTTAATCGACAGTGGTTTTCCGAATACCCAGCCAGCAAAGCTCTTCCACCCTGTGGAAGAGCCACTCATTCGTTTTCCCATACAATCAGTCCGCATTGACTGGGATCGTCTCATTGCTAAACGACCTACCGTGCTCGATACGATCGATGCGATGCCAGTCTACTTGCTCAAGCCGGAAATTCTAGTATTGCTCGATGCTGAAAAGCACCCAACCCGCCGATTAGTCTTGGATCTCATGTGGACCACTGGTGCCCGTGTGTCCGAAATACTTGCATTAACATCGACGAGCTTTGTGGATGACGGTTATGATTTTGGAGTGATTTTAAAGACTTTGAAGCAGCGCGCTGGCCGTCCCAGTAAAGCCTCATTACAACGCTCTCCCAAGCGTTACATACCCATCGTTGATCACCTTCTGCAGGACCGTATCCAAAGTTTTTTATATGCAGGACACTTTAAAAAAGCAGAGCGTTTATTCCCAATGGCACGACAGACAGTAAACCGTCATATCAAAGAGTTGGTGGAGAGAGTAGGGGGCGCACCATTTTCCATTAGTGCTCACACCTTTCGACATAGCTTTGCGATCCATTTGTTATTGCACGGTCGCCCATTGAAATATGTAAGTCAGTTGTTGGGGCATAAATCTGTTGATAGTACGGAAATTTATACGAATGTGCTCACCGTTGATGGCGCACATTTTTTGGAAGGGGTGGATTTTCATTGATATATAAGATGATCTTCGTTCATTTTGGTATTAGCCGAGGGTATAAGGGTGTTGAAAAAAAATAATTTGGGGTTCGTATCTCTATTTACTGGAGCTGGAGGTTTTGATCTAGGGTTAAATACCGCTGGGTTTAAATCTTTATTGTCAGTAGAAATAGATGATAAGTGTCGAAGCACTCTTAAACTAAATAATCCAAACGTTAAGTTGTCGAGTGAAGGCGACATATTCAAATTACCTTCTTCTAACATAAAGAAAGAAGCAGGAATAAAAAAAAGAGAACTTACATTGCTGGTAGGTGGTCCACCATGCCAGCCATTCTCAAAGTCCTCGTATTGGGTGAACTCTAGTAAATCCAGGATGAAAGATCCGAGAGCAAAATGCCTTTCGGAATATATGAGAGTTGTGAATGATCTTTTGCCTAAGGTAGTGGTTATTGAGAATGTATCAGGAATTGGATATTCAAATAAAAATGATGGCTTGAATTTCATTATTTCTAAATTTAAACAAATAAATAAAATAAATAATACAAACTACAAGCCTTATGTTCATATTATTAACTCAGCTGATTACGGTGTTCCGCAGATAAGAAAGAGGGTTTTTATTGTTGCAATTCGAAGTGGAGAAAAGTTTAATTTCCCTCCTGCGATGTTTTGCGAAGAAGAGTTATGTGGAGAATTAAATTTACAGAAGTATAGAACTACTTGGGATGCCATAGGTGACTTAGACTCAGATATTAGTGATGCCAGCTTAAATGTTAAAGGAAAGTGGGGAGATTTACTTCCTTCAATACCCGAAGGACAAAATTATCTTTGGCATACGAATAAGATGGGTGGTTTGTCGTTATTTGGGTGGAGAACCCGTTATTGGTCATTTCTATTAAAGTTATCCAAAACCAAGCCCAGCTGGACTATCACAGCATCTCCGGGGCCAGCAATAGGGCCTTTCCATTGGAAAAATAGGAATTTATCTATCAGGGAGATGGCAAGAATACAGACATACCCTGATACCTATAATTTTTCTGGTAGTAACAGAGAACAGAAAAAACAGATTGGCAATTCAGTTCCTCCGGCATTGGGTGAATTAATTGGTCTAGAAGTTAGAAGGCAGTTATTTGGTAGTAAGGTTAGAAGAAGCCTGAAGTTAATACCAAAACTAAATGAGAAATCTTATAAGGCCGAAAGGCTCAGGAAAGTTCCGGAAAAATACTTTGATTTAATTGATTTTCATAATGAGCATCCAGGTGTTGGAAAAGGTCCGGGTGCAAAGTCAGCTATAAAAAAATAAGGAATGTTTTCTAGATGAAAATAGGAGAGGCGATTCAATCATTAGATAGATCTGAAGATGAAAAAGTTCGGATAGTAAAGTCTATTATAGATGGAATTGGCAAACCTTCAGAAGTTTATGGTCTTTACGCATCTGCTTCTACAAATGAGTCATTATGGAAAAAGGCGCAAAATATACTCAGAATAACTGGATTTAGGCCTGGTAAAGCAAAAAACATCATTCTTTCTAGGGTTGATTCCGGAATTAGGGTTAATAATCATCAGGCTATTAAAGTATTTTGGATGATATATCACGAGTGTATTGTCTCCTACTTTAGAAATGAAAACCCAGGCTTCAATCAGCTGTTGTTAAACAGAGATGTTGATGGAAACTCGGATTCTACGGAGGCTATTTTCAATGCTATTTCTAAATACTCGTCGTTATATGACGTTACTACTTATCAAATGGAGGTCCTATACGAACTGTGGTGGTTTCATAGGGTTTCGGATACGGGGGAATTGTTTTCTCCAGATGATGTTGGCCTAGATGTTGTTAAAGAGCTTCTTGCAAATAATGATAGTAAGAATCAAAAAGCAATTAAAAAGCTGGGGCGTAAAATTGAGGTTTTAGAATCATCTTTATCAAGTATTAATAGAGACGATGATGCTTCTTCAGAAATTCTTAAATTGCGGCGTGATTTAGATTTGCTAAAAGAAGATATCAAGTTAGAGAGTGTAAGATTAGAAAAAGGAATTTTTAAACAGGTTAATAAGCGCTTTGTTAATTTAGAGAAAATGGTTTCCTCAGGAATAAACGAAGCAGATAAAAAAGAATTGGAAGAAAAAGTTGTTAAAAATATAGAAAATATTGATGGCCTGAATAAGAAAATTGAAGGGCTGGAGAAAAAGAGGGAGGAAAGAAAAGCAGATCGATGTGCTTCAATAGTTAGAAGTGAAACCAATCTTGTTTCAAGGCTAGGTAGGTTTTTTGATGTATCGCATAATAGCGCTAAATCATCACTGCTATTAAAGAACGTGCTGAATATGCAAGGTGCTTTTTATGTTAGTTCAGAATCATTATTTAAGGCAGTGTGTGGTGAACCTCTAAAAAGGAAAGCCGTGAAAGAAATCGTTTTCTCGCCATCATTTTATTTATTTTCAGAAGAAGATATCAGTGATTTTTATAATTATGAGGTGCTTTATTTAAGAAATATTAGCTCAACCTTCATAGAAGCTACAGTATTACCGTTGCTAATAAAAGCTAACTCATCAATAGATAGTGATTTTCCAAAAGTCTTTGTTGATTTCGATGGAAGCATTAATTCTTCTACTGAAGCCTTAATTAGGAAGAACTCTATAGATTTGAATTCAGAACTAATTATTGAAGTTCTCTCCTTGGATTACTTAAAAAATCCTAAAATTGAAGTTGATTTAATTTCTGTAGATGAAATTTTATCCACTCACAAAGACTTTAATAAATTTTTAAAAAACTTGGATGTAAATTTAGATTCTGTGATTTTTGAAAGATTTGTTAAGAATGAAAATATATTCAAACAATATTTAAGCGTTGAGAGTGCTATCTATTTGTCTTTCAAATTTTTGGTGAAACCCTATATAAGAAGTGCTTACGGGGAAACTAAATGTCAGGTTATTGAAGAGTTGTTAAATGGATTTATTGCACAGTCTTAAATATAAGGAATGTTTATGTAAGCTGCATTTGATGTTGGCTTATGAGGGGGCTGGTAATTATACAAAATTTTCAGAGATTGTGGCTAAGTCTGGGTTGCTGAAATTTATTGATGGAAAGTACGTAGTCTATAACACAATGCAGGCGTTTTCTATTCAAGGAATATTGGGGTTAGATTGGTGTAGTTCGGGAGTTAGTTGGTTTTTTCAAGATTTGTCAAATGCTAGAGGTCTTGTTTTTGGTGGGGATTTGATTGATTGCGAGGAAATGAAAGGATCAATATTTTACTCAGGTTCACCCCTGGCGTTTAGAAGATTTATGCCCGAAGGTGAATATTCAAATTCTCTCGAAACTTTTACTCAGATAGGCTGTGTTGCAGACAATGTTCTTTTGGATGATCCGAATATTGGTCAAATATCCCAGGATATTGAATATTATTCTTTTACTGAAGGTAAGTGGGTAGCATCAGATAGCCTTACTGAATGTGATGCGATTGTACGTATTAAAGAAAAATATTCAGGTTATAGGTATTTTATTTTTCTGCCTAAAATTAAAAAACTATATAAATTTACAAATCCTGAGTGGCTGTTTGTCGTAGGTCTTTACATCTGTAGTTTCAAGATGAGTGAGATTTTTATATTTGGAGATGATTTTTTGGAGCATCATGGGAGTCTTCGGCTTCCAAAATTATTTTTTGATCATTTATATTTAAATTGTGATGCACTGAAGATAGGTTATAAAAATAAATATGTTGGCTTGAAGAGGGAAGCTATAGATGACCTTCTCTCTTACATGAAAGAAGGGGTTTTGTGTGAGTGAAGGTATTTTATCGTTTTATCCAAAATTAAAAGAAAGTGTTGTTGAATATATAGAAACTGCATATAAAACTAACGATGATTCTTTTAATGCTGCCAGAGAGAGCCTACTTATTTCTGATCAGGAATCTCCGGTTTTTAGGGAGCCTGTAATTGAGCCTATTAAGAAGTATGTAGAGGCTGAGTTTGGCTTCAATGAGCTACTTGATTCAGTTGGCTTAAATCATCTCAATGAGTCTGAGAAAGCTGCGTTGAGAGGGCTGCTTGAAAAAATATCTCCTATTAAGTTTTCATCAATGTATCAACATCAGGTACATAGTCTAGATACTGCAATTAATAAGTCAAAGAATATAGTTGTCACAACTGGAACTGGGTCAGGTAAAAGCTTTTGTTTCCAGATTCCGTTACTTGTTAATATTTTGATAGAGGCGTTAGGCGGAAGTGGCAGGGATCGTTGGACCGGTCAAAGTGAAACTGGAGCGGCATGGTGGAGAGAATCTTCAGCTCCTTTCGAGTATAAGCGTAGCCGAGCTGCTGCTAACGAAAGAAAGCCAGCTATTAGGGCTCTTCTCATGTACCCATTAAATGCTTTAGTCCAAGACCAAGTGGATGGCCTGAGGGAGATATTGTGTAGCAATGAAGCTGAGGCGTTTTATCGAGAAGTATTGGGTGGGAATAGAGTTTATTTTGGTCAGTACAGTGGCTCTACAGCTGGGCGGGGTGACCCCATCCCAAGGAATTATAATGAAATCAAAGGTGATCTAAGAGAACTTGAAAGTATTTGGGAAAGGCTTTCTCAGGATGAAAAAAGCAAAGCCCCATCTTTGCATCAGTCGGAAATGATTACACGATGGGATATGCAGGAGTTCCCGCCAGACATACTTATTACTAACTATTCAATGCTCTCTATTATGCTCACAAGAGATAGAGAACAAGGGATGATTGAGCAGACAAAAGTTTGGCTTGAAGAGGATGAGTCTAATATCTTCTATCTTGTTCTCGATGAGCTGCACTCATATAGAGGGACTGGTGGTACAGAGATTTCATATATTGTTAAATCATTCATAAGAAAGCTTGGGTTGACGCCTGATCATAAGCAGTTAAGGATTATTGCTACAACTGCATCATTATCTCCTGAAGATGGTGCTAAGTTCCTTTCCGATTTCTTTGGTACTCAGGACGATTTCGAAATAATAAATGGACCAGAAGATTCTGTTAGTTCTTCAAGTGTAGATAAAGTTGCTAGATATAAAGAAAGTTTTAGCCATTTTGATGCTCATATTTCTGATTCTTTATTTATGGACATCGTTTCCACTCTTCAAGCGGAATATTCGACCGTTGATCCAAACGAATTATTTAAATGCTCTGGTTTGCATGATGCTTTGCTTGTGGCGTCGGAAGATATCAGGGAGAGCCATTCAAAAAAACAGCATATAACAAATTTACCTTTATCGGTTGATCAGATAGCAAACCACATATTTTCAGGCGACCTATCTTCTGCAAGCGGGTACCTTAAATTTATTACTTATAACCACGAATATTTTTCGGATATTAAGTCAAAAATTCGACTCCATACTTTTGTTAGAAATGTTGATGGAATTAGAAGGGCTATGATCTTTGAAAGACAAAATTTTAGGGATATGCATCTATATGATGCATTGACTCCCATGTGCTCTAAAACAGGCGCTATAAATCTTGATGTTTATTATTGCCAAGAATGTGGGGAAATCTACTACGGAGGTTATAAGAATCTAGTTGATGGAAGATTTCATGTTTCCAATGATTTATCTAGTGATGATTTGATAAATAATCATCTGGTTTTGTTTCAGGAGAATAAGGAGAAAAATAACTATTATCAGACTGATAATTATAGTTGGGAACTAAGGCATTTAAATGGTTATACGGGGGAGCTTGCACAGAACCCCAAGTCAAACTTCATGCCTGTACAGAGAGTGGTTGTCCCATATAACAATTCTAGGCAGCGTTTTGAGCTTCCTAATGAGTGTGTTTCTTGTGGAGCAAATTGGAAAACAAAACCAATAACATTTGTTCGTTCTCCAATTCGATCTATGGGTACCGGTTATAATAAATTTAGCCAGGTTGTTATAGAACAGATTATGCGAGTTAATAGAGAGGAATCAATAGATTCAGCTAAGTTAGTTGTATTTTCTGATAGTAGACGTGATGCTGCGCGTATTGCAGCAGATTTGGAACTTAATCATTACCTTGATGTGGTCAGATCAAAAACTGAGGAAATACTCCGCAGGCTTAGTTCAGCAAATGATGCCTTGGTTGCATATATTGAAAGATTAGAACAAATATCAGAGTTTGGTGGTGAATATAACCAAGTAAAATCACTCCCTTATTTTTCAGATCCTTTGACCAGAGATAATGCAAGAAAATTATTAATATCATATAAAGATGGGTTTGATGAAGAGTATGAAAGAGAAGAAATTATAGAGGTTAATAACCTTAAGAAAAGTGCAAGTCTAAAGCTTGTTAAATTCTATGGTACAAGTAACTCGTTAGTTGATATGGTTGAGAAGGAACTACTTGAGGCAGGCATTAATCCGGCTGGTTTATATCAGAGAATGGAAAATAATCGTGCTTATAGTTGGCAGGATGTATACGTGATAGGGCCAAACTCCTCTTCAGAAGAGGAAAGGCAGTTTTATGAAAATCTCAAAGAACACTTTAAGAATGAATTAAGTGCGAATATTCTTAAGGTTATCACATCATCTATGGGCAGGGATTTTGAATCGTTAGGATATGGTTGGGTAACTTTTGATCGATTGAGTTCTTATGCTGTTGGGCTGGACGATAATAAAATAAGCTTATTAGATTGTGTGATTCGCTTTCTAATTAAATATTACAAGACGCGTGATGAATGGAAATCTGAAGGTGTTGAGGGCGATTTTACTGCTTATTTTATTAGGTGGCTTCAAGAAAATAGGTTTAACGAGTTTTCTAATTTAAACGAAACAGCTCTAAGCGATTATCTAAAAGGTTTGCTCTCTAGTTTGGGTGTAATAGACCAGCTTTGGAAAATCAAGAAAACTGGCATCTATCTTACGCCAAGTAAAACTAATTATTGGCAGTGTGATAATTGTACGACAATACATTTATTTCCTGCTGATGGTCGTTGTAGAAATGTTAAATATAGTCATGATCAAAATAGAGTTGGTTGTCCGGGAATCTTGGTTGAGAAAAATATTGATGAGCTGATAGAAGGTAAAAATTACTACAGGTCACAAGTTGAAAATGGGGCTTATCATTTACCTCTGAGAACCGAAGAATTAATCGGACATACAGATAAGCTAGATCAAAGATATAGACAATTAGCATTTCAAAACCTGTTTGTCGGAGGATTGGGCTCCAATGACTTAAGCAAAGAGGAGTTAGAAAAGTATTACGGGATAGATTTACTGAGTGTAACAACAACAATGGAGGCTGGGGTAGATATTGGTGGCTTAAAGTCTGTTTATATGGCCAATATGCCACCAAAAAGATTTAACTATCAGCAGCGTGTTGGTAGGGCAGGTAGGAGATCTGACAAAATTTCTCTTGCCGTAACCTTTTGTAAAGGTCTAAAGCACGACGAATATTACTTTAATAATCAAATATTGATGGTTGGGTGGGAAACCCCTTCTCCTAGGCTGGATGTGAATAATCATAGGATTATTGAAAGGGTGCTGCTGAGGCATGCATTAAATGCCTTAGTTGAGATGGACCAGGATTTAAAAGAATCTCTTGAGATTCCTCTATCTAATGTTGAGGGTGATTACAATAATGGTTTCTTTGGCACTCTTGAATCGGTATTTAATTGCAATTCCAAAATCAGGGAAATATTAGATTCGCCTGAATTGGCTCGTGAAATATCAGATTATATTGCTTTTATATGTAATTGGAAGACACCTGTAGAAATTGATTCGATTTTTACAGCTCTGAAAGAACAGCTATGTAGTATTCTCTCCAATATCAATTTTTATCGAGAAAAGTATAGTGCTAATTGGTCATTTACTTCAGTCCTTTCTCATGAAGGGATTTTACCCCTTTACGGCCTACCTGTAAGAAATGTCAATCTAATTCATGAGGACCCAGTAAGGGGCAGAAATGAGGGTAGGTGGCCAATATCTAAAGGGGTTGTTGATCGAGGTGAAGATATTGGGCTTTCTGAATTTTCTCCAAAAAAGACCATGATTAAGGATAAAAATATTATTACTTCTGTAGGTGTTACATGGCCATCTAGAGAAATTGCTCAATTTGGACAAAGCTCAATAAATTTCAGTTCTCCTAGCAATGAAGAAACAATACTTAAGTGTGATAATTGTGGTGCTGTAGTTTTTTCTACTTCAGATACATGCACGGTCTGTGGTAGTGATGGCGCATCATTAAAATATTATACTGGCTGGCGGCCTGCTGCTTATGTTGCTGATATTCGTGGGCAATCAAAATATGATGGAAATGTTAGTAATTCACCTCTAAAAATTAATTTTTTCCCTAGTAAAGTTAACGCAGGCAAGCCGGAAATTGAAACATTTGATTTAAACTATCAGTTGAGTGGATTTCAAGGGCGTATCATAAGATTAAATGATAATAATGGTGAAGGTTTTACCTTTTACAGAGCCTTGGAATCCAATCTAATGAACGGTGTTTATATTAACTCCGAACAAATAAACAATACACTAAAGACGTCTGATTGGAGAAGTATTAACCAGAGTGAGCCTTTAGAAAACATTGCTCTTTACAGTGAGCTGGTTACTGATGTCATGGTTGCAAAGCTTCAGTTATTACCTAGTGATAATAATCTTATTGGTGCTTCAGAAGGTTTTTATAGTAATAAAGTTAAAGCTGCATGGGACTCTTTGGCGGAGTTAATAGCAAAGCAGATAAGCATAATTGAAGATTTTGAGCCAGGGGAGATATCTGTAGGCAGAATATTTACCAATTATACTCAGGATGATATGGAGATACCTGGATGGGGGTTTTATATCTCTGATAATTTAGATAATGGCGCTGGATACGCTTACGATTACTCGCAGCCTTCAAAATTTGAATTGCTAATAAATGAGATTGAAAATGATTTGTTAGTGAATTTTTTATTAAAGGACGATCATCCCAAAAGCTGTACTACCAGCTGTTACCGCTGCTTAAGAAATTATTTTAATAAAAATGAACATCAAGGATTGGATTGGCGATTAGCATTAGATCTTTTATCTCTATTCAAAAATAAATCAGCAGCGACTGGATTTTCTCCTCTATGGTGGCGTGAATATATAGAGTTTGTTTTGCCGATGAAGCTATCAGGCATTTCAGGTGGTAACTTTCATTTTAAAAAATCTGATGAGCTAGGTGATTATTACTTAGATGATCAAGGTATGGCAATTTTTCCTGTTCATCCATTGGTTCATATTGATCATGTTGATTATGCGGTAATTCAATCAGAGTTTGAGTCTAAGATTGACGCAAAAAGGCACATGTTTTTAGATGTATATGACTTTGAAAGAAGGCCGCTTATAGCAATACAGAAAATGAGTGCCTAATGTATATGGACATTCCACAAATCAAGTCAGATTTAGAGGTTGGTACTTTAGGGTATTATGAGTACAGGTCTTGTTTGATATGTGTCTTTGGCGGGTTGTCAAATAATAAGGTTCTGATGTCAGGTGAATTTCCTGAATCTATACCAAGCAAGCAACTTATAATTGGAAACATATTTCATAATTTAATGGATTTTGCGAGAAAATGTTCGGAGAAAAGTGAATTGATTTTTTACGCTAATCAGTTGTTTGTCCAGACAGAAAGGGAATATTTTGATTTCATTAAAAATAATAAGTTGGGTTCTATTAAGAGTTGGTCTGAAGTAGGCAACTCACTTAGAGCGGCAATTAATTCAGTATCTAAAGCTCAATCATTATTTGAAAATAATTCATCTTTGCTGGTAAGTAAGAATAATAGGTTTAGGGGTGTTCCTGATCTGTATGTAATAAATGGTGATGAAGTTTTTATAAGAGAATATAAGTCGTCATCTTTATTTATTGATGGTGAGATAAAGGAAGAATATATTGATCAAGTAAAATACTATGCTTATCTCATTTATGATAACTGTCTAGAGTTGAAGTCCTTTAAGTGTGAAATAAAATCTTTGAAAGGAGAATTTTTTGAGGTGTTTTTTTCACAATCTGATCTCTCTGATTATGGAAGTCAAATTAATACTTCTTATATTTCTATACAGAATGCCCTTAGTCGTAGTAACAATTTTGAGTTCGATAACTGTATTAGATGCTCAAAAAAAGTTGTTTGTGATGAGTATATATCTAAAACCAAAGCCGAGGACATTCGGCACAGTCAACCTGTGTTCGTTCTGAAAGGAGTTGTTTCCTCAGTGCTGTCAAAGGACTCCAGTAATTTGCTTATTATTGATGCTCATGAAATAATTTTTAATGGAATTTTTGATGTTGGTAATACTTTTAAGATTGGCCATAAATATGTCATTTACAATCTTATAAAAGCCAATCGTGGCTATTTATACACATCTTTATCGGGGTTTTATGGAAGATAAGAATAATATTATTGAACTCCTGTGGTCTGAATTCATAGATTATATTAAGAAGGGTGTGCCCGTATATTTCACCTTTACTAATGATATGGTTGAAGACCTGTTCAGAAAGGGGAGTATAAATCATCCTAGAGGGGCAGATGCAATTAACGATGCTGTAAGGGAGTTGGTATGGATTGATAGTGACCATGTTTATCTTAAGCAGGATGCATTAAAGGTAAGAGATAATGGTTTTAGTCCAGCAATCCTGTTTGTTTGTCAACAGATTCTTGCTGTTGAGGAAATGGCAGATACTTTAGAGCATTCAGAAAATGCATATTTTCCACACTTAAGAGGTCTTATTTCTAGTGATCTTGAGCCTCTGTCACAAAACCCTTTTGATTATCAAGATTTTGAAGAGATTTGGCTAATCTTCTCTAAAGAGATATATAGAATTAGCGGTAATTCGAATTGTATAACATTTACTTTTGAAAAGACTTCAGGGGTAAATAAAGCTAAGAGATTTCCTTTAAGTCAGGCTCTTTTTTCTAAAGAGGATGTGGTTAGACTTATCGATAAGGTTGGGTTTTCAACCCTTAGATCGGCTGACAATTACTATATTTCTCGTTGTATTGACTCAAATAGGTGGATTCTGAGCAGTAGGGGGAGAAAGTTAGTAACATATGTCTGGCTTAGGGATGCATTGGTTAAGCAGGTTAAGAATCTTTCGGAAAGTATTGGTGATGTTAATAAGATTAAAAAAATTCTTTCGAATAAAGAAATAGTCCTTTCAAATTATCAGGCAAAAATATATATAGATAATATTGATTGGATTACTACTGAGTATGTTATTGGCCTGTTTGACTCAACTAATAATGCTGTTAATGACCAATCGGTATTTAGAGGCTTTTTTAAAGAAAAGTTAGATACTGAGAACCATTTAATATTTATTCCTAGTGTTGATGGCGATTGCTGGATTCTATCTGATGAAAAGTATTCGCCTAGGCATAGTGATGAATTATTAGTATTTTATCAAGACTCGCATAAAGAAACTATTGTTAATCTATTGGCTTCTTACTTTGATATTAAAAGTGAACAGATATTATTCGAAAATATTAAAAGAGGCTTGACAATCAATATTCTACGTTTTCGAGTTTCTGATTATCTTGGGAAAGGCGTTTTTATCTCTTCAGGTCATATTGGGGTTGATCAAATAGAATCGAAATCTATATCTCATGATTTTGTTGGTGGTATTGCGGTTAATATGAAACAAGATCGATACTTCTGTGAGTTTCTCCCTGAAAAAGTAGTTATAGATGGATGCGATTACAGTTTAGAGGGAGAGGTACATATTAATGATAGAAAGTATAATTTTTCCCTTTTCCGAGAAGAGGTAAAAAATATTTTAAGCAATGAAACATATAAGATTCAGCTTTTTAATGGCCTATCGTTTAACCTAAAGGTGTCACCTAATGCATTTAATATTAAGAGTAAAGTAGTTTATTCAACCTATCGGGGTCAGATTTTACCAATTTTACAAGTTCTTCCTCGAGAACATACTGAAAAGTTAGCGAGTAGTAATTTAACTCCAGCCAAAGTTTATCAGCGATTGAAACATTTATATATGAAAGGTGATTATCTGTCCGCGAGAGAATTTCTAATCAATTATCAAAGCAAAGCAAACTCTTCGTAATAATATTATTTTAGCGAATTAAGGGAGGAGGTGGGGATGTTGATTGTCAGTAATCTTTTCCAAATAAGCTCGAACCATGAATATGGACTTCCCAGCCTTTACTTGTATTAGTTCCGATCTAATCTGACACTTCTTCTTGAAAAAGAGAGAGTTACCCGTTTTGATAAAGGTGTCGAATCTTTATTTCAAAACAAAAGGTAACTCTCATGGTTCATACTAACAACCCTATCATCAAACACAAAGCAGGATTACTCAATTTAGCCGAAGAACTGGGTAATGTGTCGAAAACCTGCAAGGTCATGGGTGTCTCACGAGACACATTCTATCGCTATCAGGAGCTTGTGGAAGAAGGTGGCGTTGATGCCCTGATTAACAAAAGTCGTCGAAACCCTAATGTTAAAAATAGAGTCGATGCGGCCACAGAACAAGCGGTTATCGCTTACGCTATTGATCAACCAGCTCATGGTCAACATCGCACAAGTAATGAATTACGCAAGCAAGGCGTGTTTATCTCAGGTAGCGGAGTTCGTTCTGTCTGGCTTCGTAATAACTTAGAGAACTTCAGTAAACGCCTGAAAGCTTTAGAGGCTAAGGCAGCGAATGATGGATTCATTCTCAGTGATGCACAGGTAGCTGCTTTAGAGAAGAAAAAACACGACGACGAAGCTTGTGGAGAGATAGAGACAGCACACCCTGGTTACCTGGGGTCTCAAGACACATTCTACGTAGGTAATCTGAAGGGGGTAGGACGTATCTATCAGCAGACCTTTGTTGATACCTACAGCAAAGTTGCCTTCTGTAAGCTCTACACCACTAAGACACCGATTACTGCAGCAGATAGTCAAAATAGTGGTGGTGCTGGTCGCCTAAAGTACAAATTTATGTGGAAAAGAGCATTTTTAGTTGGAGAATCCACACTAATTTAGTTGGACGTCCAGTTGTAGGCTTTTGTTGATTATAAAACGAATAACCACTATAGTCTACTACGTAACGGTATTAGACATAAGAAGCTATTAAAGACTATTACGCTATCCTACTACTGTTATTGGACGTCCAACTA
>Ga0193961_1000289_pt1 | contig 20452 bp, 21 predicted proteins | sample FB_4_MG_FD_140371 | JGI IMG/M metagenome (GOLD analysis project Ga0193961, IMG submission 140371) | Microbial mat bacterial communities from the Broadkill River, Lewes, Delaware, United States - FB_4_MG | ecosystem: Environmental > Aquatic > Freshwater > River > Microbial mats | place: USA...
TAAAGAGATAAGAGATACAATCAAATATGATAATAAAAGAGTAAAGGGGTCATAAGTATGGAAGTGATTATAATTTTTATTGTATTTTTGATTATTATTTTTATAACAAAAAAGAGTCGAAAAGAATGGAATAATAAAGGGATAAATAAATATACTAAGACTCGTTATGATAGAGAAGGTTATAATAAAAAAGGATATGATAAATCAGGATTGAACAAAGAGGGATATGATAGAAAAGGGTATGATAAATTAGGATTGAACAAAGAGGGGTATGATAGAGATGGCTATGATAAATCAGGGCTGAATGAAAATGGTTATGATAAAAATGGTTACGATAAAACAGGGAGAAACAAAGAGGGATATGATAGAAAAGGGTATGATAAATTAGGTATCAATTGTGATGGTTTTGACAAAAATGGCTATGATAAAAATGGTTATAGTAGATTTGATATTGATAAAAATGGGTATAACAAAGAGGGATATGACCAAGATGGCTATGATAAAAATGGGTATAATAAAGAGGGTTATGACAGATATGATTTTGATAAAAATGGCTATGACAAAGAGGGCTTTCCCAAAAAAAAACATCCAGATGAAGTGGTGATAAATAAGTTTACATTTTCTATGTATAATATTTATGGATATGATTGTAATGGATTTAATAAATATGGATATCACAAAGAGACAAAAACAAAATTTGATCCTTTAGGTCAAAATAGTGATGGGAAAAATATCAAAATTTATTTGGAGTTTATTGATTCCAAAAGTATAGTTTCACGATTTGATCAAAATGATTTTGACAAATATGGAATAGAAGTAGAAAATGAAGATTTTACGATACATTATAAAAAAATTGGTCTTTATTATACCAAATCAGACAAAGAAGCTATCTATATTTATGGGAGGTCAATGATTGATAAAATAATAGATTATGTATTAGAGCATATAAAAGAATTGGAAAATGAGGATAATTTACTCACAAAAATTGATTTTATTTATCAGTATTTTACAAATATAACTATCAAAAAAGAGGAACTAAAAGATTTTATATACAATGCAGATAAAGTAATTAATAATGAAAAATATAATGACACTATAACCAAAGATGAGATGATGCGAATAATCAATTGGTTTTTCAAAAGATGGTTTATGTACTATAACTTTAATAAAGATGGTTTTAATAGTTTAGGGGTACACAATATTACAAATAAAATGTTTGACTCTCAAGGGTATGATAAAGATGGTTATAATAGTATCGGATATGATTGTTTTGGGTATGACAAAAATAGTTTTGATAGAGATGGATATGATAAAAACGGCTTTGATCAAGATGGTTATAATCACTTAGGTATAAATAAATTTGGATATGATAAAAATGGGTATGATAAAAATGGTTTTGATCTTTATGGGTATAATGAAAATGGATACAATGAGATAGGTTTTGATAAAAACGGTATAGATGCAGATACACATTCACGATATGATAAAAATAATTTGGATCAATTTGGATTAGATAAAAATGGATTTAACGAGAATTGCTTACATAAGGATACAAATTCTTATTATGATAAAGATGGATATAATATACTTAGATTTAATAAAGATGGAATCAATAAAGAAACTTCAGACAAATATGATAAAGATGGTTTTGATACAAATAGATATGATAATCAAGGGTATAATAGATATCTATTTGATGCTGAAAATTTACATCAGCAGTTTAGTAAAATAAGAGAGGATACTCTACTCGATGCAATCACTATGCGAAATATGCTTAATGATTTCAATGATTTAAACAGGAAACTATTTGATGAACACTCTTTGTATAAAAGTGATGATAAAAAATTAGCGAAGTTATCAAAGCTTTTAAGAGATAATGTCAATAGTATTATAGATGAAAATGATATTGTATTAGAGTTGCCTTTAGCCAAAAAATTATCAAATTATTTTGCAGAAAAAATTGAAAGTAAATATGGTTATGGATTTGATAAGGATGGTCTCAATATCTATACAAAAACACCTTACTCTATCTATTCTTATGATAAAAGCCGATATGATATGGATGGTTACAATAAACATGGCTATAATAGAGATGGCTATAATAAAGATGGTTATAATAAATATAAATACAATAAACATGGGTATAATAGAGATGGGTATAACAAGTATGGATTTGACAAACATGGGTATAATAGAGAGGGATATGATGAAGATGATTATGATAAGGATGGATATGACAAAGGGAATTGGAATAAAAACTTTATAAATAAAGAGACAGGTACGCAGTATGATAAGGATGGATACGACAAAGAGAATTGGGATAAAAACTTTATTAATAAATATACAAGCACCAAGTACGACAAAGATGGATATGATAAGGATGGATACGATAGTGAACATTGGGATAAAAACTCTATAAATGAATATACAGATACCAAGTATGATAAAGACGGATATAACAAAGATGGGTATGATATATTGAATTGGGATAAAAACTCAATTCATAAAGAAACAGGCACTAAATATGATAAATATGGATATGAGAGAAGATTTGATACGAGTTTTAAACTCCCAATTTAAAAGCCCAACTTTTGCATTGAAAAATCCTATCCTTTTTCAGTATCATAAAAATCCTCTTTTATTTTTGCAAAAGTACATTATTTTTGTACAATCTGAATCGCTTCAATAATTTGATTTTAAAATATTTTCTATTTATAAATAAAAAAATAAGTAAATATATTTTAACTTTTTAAGAATAGAGTAAGTTTATTAGGAGTAAAATCCTTTTTACAAATTTACTCACAAGGATTTTATATGCAAGAATTTGTTTATTTTAGTGAAGAGGTACTTGATTTTCCACTCTGTGAAAATATACTTGTCACTACAGATATATCACAAATAAAAGATAAAAATTTTATAGTCTCTAACTCAAAAAATACATCAAGTGAAGTGGTAGCAGATGAGATAGATTTTTATATACACAACTCACAAGATACACTTGCAAATAAGATGAAAAATGTTAAAAAATTATACGATATAAATGGACTTCGATTTGATCTTGCTCAAGATATAAATTTTACCCAAAAAGTTCAAGCTGAAGTTTTACTGATCTGTTCAGAAGAGGAAAAAGTAGAATTTTTACAAGTATCCACTCCTGATGAATTTAATCTTTTTTATGTAAGTCCCCAAAGAGTCAAAGCAATCAGTGGACATATTGGAAACTTAACGGTCACAGTAAGCAATACTTCAAAAGATTCGATTTTAGAGGTTTCTCAAGTAGTGTGGTACAATCAACCTCAAATGGCAAAACAACAAAGTGGTACAGTTGACCCTCTTGAAAGCTCTGTAGAAGATGTTTTGGAAATTCTTCGAAACAATATAGAAAAATATCAGTACAAAAAATTTATCACATACGATAAAGATATTTGTCAGTATCACGGAAGATTTGAAAAAACCTGTGGAAAATGTGCGGAGGTTTGTCCTACGGTTGCTATACAAACAGATGATACCGCTAAACAGCTTCTTTTTTCCGATATAGACTGTCATGGCTGTGGTGGGTGTATCTCTGTGTGTCCCTCTGGTGCGCTTGATTATGCCCCTATGAATAGAGAAAGTATTTTTGAAATTTCGAGAATTTTTTGCGGTCATATCCCACTTATTATTCCTATGAAAATGAATGTGCAAAATTTGCATATACAATTACCCCAAAATATTCTCCCTTTTAAAATAGAGGGTGAAAAGTTTTTGCACGAGGGAACACTGCTGACACTTGCCCAAGAATCAGGTTCTCAGCTCGTTTTTTATAGTGATTTTATATCCAAAGGAACACACGATGCGATAAGTATACTCAATAGTATTTATCAAAAAATATATCATAAAGATGCCGTACTTGTAGCTAAAAATGAAAAAGAGTTAGAAGAGGCACTTTTAAAAGTGACTTGTATAGAAAATTCAAGATACACAATCAATGAAAGAAATATAAACAAAAGAGAGATTTTTGCAACACGATTACAAAAAATAGTGCAAGAAAATGATTTTAGAGTGATACATACAGGGGAACATATTCACTATGCAAAGGTCGATGTCAATGAAAAAAATTGTACTTTATGTTTAGCGTGTGTGGGTGTTTGTAATGTCAATGCTTTGGTGGCAAATGTAGATGATAACTCTTTACGAATCAACCCTAGCTTGTGTACTGCCTGTGGTTTCTGTGAAGTTATTTGTCCTGAAAATGAGTGTTTGAGTATTGAAAAAGATATTATCAAACTCAATCCTTCGTGGTTCAAAGAGGAGATTTTGGCTACGGATACACTGTTTGCTTGCGTGGAGTGTGGGAAAGAGTTTTCAACTACTAAAGCGATTGAAAAAATAGCAAAAATGATGAGCCCTTTGTTTCAATCGGACCATGTCAAAGAGAGAACTTTGTACTGCTGTGAAGATTGTAAACCAAAAATCATGATGGCATCATATCGACAAAACCCACAAAACTATAATAATACACAAGGAGTTTACTAAATGAACGAAAACCAAATCAATATAGCAAGAGGGGTGTTTTATGGTCTTTTTGCATCTGTATTTACTTTTTTTGAAACGGACAAAGATTTTAAAACACTTCAAAATACAATAGATGTGCTGAGTCAAAATCCACTTGATCCAAATAGTGAAGAGGCGTTGCTTACTATGAAAAATATACTTGACACACAAGGTTTTGCAGCACTCAAAGAGGAGGCAAATAGTATATTTTATTCCCCCTCAACAGCCTATATTCCTATGAGTGCTTCCTACTATTGTGAAAGTAGAGATGATGGGAAAAAAAGACAAGAGATGCTTGAGTTTGTAAATCTTTCAAATTTTAGAAGAGATACAGAAAAATATAAAGACAATGAAGACACTATCGCTTTTATTTTTAACTTTATGCACCATCTTATCCAAAATAGTTTAGAAGGTGATGAGCATTCCCAAAAAATTACTCGTGCTGTTTTTGAGCGTGTTTTGAATCTTATTGTAGATGATTTTATACAGAACCTTTATACGCATAAGCAGAGTCATTTTTATAAAGAGATAGCAATTGTGCTAAAAGTTTTTATGGAGTTTGAGAGACAACTCTATAGTATAAAAGCTGTTCGTACAGAAGAGGTAGAACATACAGCAAAAACATATGGAAATAAAGAAAAAGTGGCTGCCCAAAATAAAGCAAAAAGAAATTTTGATGAGTTTGCAACAGTCTAGATTTTTTTTCTTGAGTAATATGTAAATTTTGCATAATAGATAAAAAAGGAATTTTAAAAAGGTAAATAAAATTTTACCATTTTAAATATGCAAATTTTGCACAATTAAAAAGATAGGTGAGAAAATGCAGTTTTTTGACATATCTCTTTGAGAAAAGAGTGTAGATTAAATGGGAGGATATTATGGTAAAAAACAGAAGAGGTTTTATAAAAAAAGCTCTTGGTGTGGGAGCTATTGCGGTTGCTGGTTCAACAGTATCAATGGCAAATGCTCTTTCTAGTAAAACAGAAACGAATTCAAATGGTGTTGTTATAGGAAAATCTCGTAAAAAAGAGATTCTTTATAAAGAAACACAGGCTTGGGATGATTTTTATAAATCAAGTTATTAATATAATTTAAAAGGAGAGAGTAATGAGTAGTAAACTCAGTGATCTATCTATGAAAATAGGAAGAAGAGGATTTTTAAAATTAGCTTCTTTGGGTGCGGCGTTAGGAGCAACATCGGCATTTGCCTCTGCTGATTCTGTTCGACCTGCAACTAAAGAAGAGATAAAAAATCCTTATCCTGGTTCGAAGATAGTAAAAACAATATGTAGTATTTGTTCTGCTGGATGTGGGATAAAGGCCGAAGTTCATAATGGAGTTTGGGTAAGACAAGATGTAGCACAAGACCATCCTATTAGTGAGGGAAGTCATTGTTGTAAAGGGATAGATCAAATTGACCTTGTAAAAAGTCAACAAAGAATCAAACATCCTATGAAAAAAGTAAATAACAAATGGGAAAGAATCTCTTGGGAAACAGCACTTTCAGAAATTTCTGAAAAAATGTTGCAACTCAAAAAAGAAAATGGACCAGATGTAGCAATGTTTTTGGGATCTGCAAAATTTAATTTGCAACAGGCTTTTTATTTTAGAAAATTTGCAGCGTTTTGGGGAACGAATAATATAGATCACGTAGCAAGAATTTGACATAGTGCAACAGTCGCCGGTGTGGCGAATACATGGGGTTATGGCGCTATGACAAATCATTTTGGTGATTTATTAGGATATTCAAAAGCAATCTTTATGATTGGAGCAAACTCAGCAGTAGCAAATCCTATTGGATTTAAACATATGCTACAAGCAAAAGATAGAAATAATGCAAAACTTATTGTTATTGATCCTGTTTATACAAAATCAGCAGCAAAAGCAGATCATTATCTTAGAATTAGAACAGGGACAGATGTTGCTTTTATTTATGGACTTTTACACCTTATATTTAAAAATGGTTGGGAAGATGAAAGTTTTATAGAAAATAGAGTATACGGAATAGAAGATGTTAAAAAAGAGGCCAAAAAATGGACTCCTGAAAAAACAGCTGATGTGACAGGGATACCTGCTGATCAGATTATTCAAATTGCAAAATTAATGGCGACGACGAAACCAGCAACTGTAGTATGGGCACTTGGTATCACTCAACACAGTACAGGTACATCGAACACTAGAATTTTACCAATTCTCCAATTAGTTTTGGGTAATATGGGAAAAAAAGGGGGCGGTTGTAATATTATTCGTGGACACGATAATGTACAAGGTTCTACAGATATGTGTTGTTTAGCCGATTCACTACCAGGATATTATGGACTTGGAGAAAAATCTTGGCAATATTTTGCTAAAGGTTGGGGTGTTGATTACAAATGGCTTCAAGATAGATTTTATGCACCAAAATGGATGAATGCAAAAGGTTTTTCATTGGCTAAATGGTGGCAAGGTGTATTACAAGAGGAAAAAACATATTCATCATCTCCTATACGAGCACTTTGGGTACAAGGTACAGGAATTTCATCGATGGCTATGACATCCAAAGTACAAGAAGCACTCAATAAGTTAGACTTACTTGTGATTGCAGAACCATTTGTAAATGAAGCTGCTGTTATGACAAATAAAACAGATGGTGTGTATATTTTACCAGTGGCGACACAGTTTGAAAATGAAGGTGTTGTTGTGGCTACAAATAGAACAGCACAATGGAGAGATAGAGTAGTAGCTCCTTTGTATGAGTCAAAAACAGATGATGAAGTGATGTTTGAATTTGCGAAACGATTTGGGTTTTATGAAGAGTACACAAAAGCTATGAAAATGGATGTAGTAGATGGATCTTTAGAAGTGGTCAAAAAAGAGTATTTTTTTGCTGATGATGCTATGAATGAGATTGCAAGAATTGTGAAAACAATTGGTCTTGGTGGTTGGACAGCTGCAAGGTTGCGTGAGCATCAAGCAAATTGGCACTTATTTGATCCACTTACTTTAAAAGGAAGAGGAAAAGTAAAAGGTCAATACTATGGATTGCCGTGGCCATCTTGGGATACAAAACATCCAGGAAGTCCGATACTTTATAATGTAGATGAAAAAGTTAATGAAGGTGGAATGGGATTTAGAAATAGATTTGGGCTTGAACATAAAGGGCATGATTTATTAGCATCTGATGCGGTTACTATTAAAGGTTCAAAAATCAAAGGTGGATACCCTGAGATTACGGCTGGAAATATAGAAAAAGTTTTAGGAATTACACTCAATGAAGAGGAAAAATCTAAAATTGGAGCCAATTGGAAAGTTGATTTTTCTGGAATTATTCAAGAAAAATGTAGAGAAGCTGGTGTTGCACCGTATGGAAATGCAAAAGCTAGGACTATAGTATGGACATTTCCTGATGAGGTGCCTATTCATAGAGAACCTATCCATTCACCACGACAAGATTTGGTACGAATGCATCCAACTTATGAGGACCAAACAAACAACTTTAGAGTTGATGTGAAGTTTAAATCGGAACAAAATGCACAGGATTGGTCAAAAGATTTTCCAACCATGCTTGTCACAAAAAGAGTTGTAAATCTAAGTGGTGCTGGTATGCTTGAGCGTACAAGTAAATATTTATCGCATATCACACCTGATATGTTTGCAAATATTCACCCAGATCTAGCGGCTGATCATGATATAAGAGATGGTGATGATATGTGGCTTCATGCACCACAAGGTACAAAGATAAAAGTAAAAGCTATTTATTCACCAAGTGTGACACCAGATAGAATTGCTCTGCCTTATAATTTTGCAGGGATGATGCAAGGTGTAGATTTGAGTGCGAATTATCCTGAGGGGACAAAACCGTATACTATTGGGGAAAGTTCGAATACTATTACAAATTATGGATTTGACATAATTACTCAGATTCCTGAATTTAATGCGGGTTTATGCCGTGTAGAAAAAGCGTAGGAGGGTGAGATGAGTGAAAATGCTAGATTAAAATTTTATTGTGATGATGATAGATGTATAGAGTGCCATGCCTGTGATGTTGGATGTGCTGAGGCGCATGAGTTACCAGCTGGAATAAGTCGAAGAAAAGTGATAACAATGAATGAGGGTATTATAGGTTTAGAATACTCTTTATCAATTGCTTGTATGCACTGTACAGATGCCCCTTGTGAGCAAGTGTGTCCTACTGATTGTTTTTATATCAGAGAAGATGGAATCGTTTTACATGACAAAGATAAATGTATTGGATGTGCCTATTGTTTGTATGCTTGTCCTTTTGGAGCACCACAGTTTCCAAGAGATGGTGCATTTGCTATCAAGGGTGTGATGGATAAGTGTACTATGTGTGCGGGTGGTCCTGAAGAAACAAATTCACATGAAGAGAGAGAAAAATATGGACAAAACAGAATCTCAGAAGGAAAAGTGCCTATTTGTGCTGCTGTTTGTTCTACCAATGCTCTTTTAGTAGGGGATGCGCAAAAAATATCTGAAGTGTATCGTTCAAGAGTTTTATCTCGAGGACATAATCATCAGGCATCTGCATCACCATCAGGATGGAATTCAGCGTATGGAAATAAATAGTATTTATGAAAACTAAACAAATACTCTTGATCTTGTTCACCTTATCAACATTTGCTTTTGGTGCAAATGCGAATAGTGCAATATTTGGAAAAGATCTACTCACAAATATTTTGGGGTACGATCAAGTAGAGTCTTTGCACTTAGGATATCTTTTTACATTATTACAAAGTACTTATTTTAAGCCCCTATTTTTAGGGGTATTATTAGGAGTACCTGCAGTATTTTTTATACATTATATGATAATAGGTCCAATGATCTTCTCTCACGATAGAAAAAAGATATATGTGTTTTCTGTATTTAATAGAGTGATACACTCTATTGCAGGAGTTGCATTTATCCTTCTTATCCCTACAGGATTAGTGATCATGTTTGGTTCTACTTTTGGTGGTGGTGAGTTTGTGCGAATCTGTAAAGAGATCCATGCAATCTCTACACTGCTTTTTATAGTCAGTATTGTCCCTATGTTTTTTATGTGGCTAAGATGGATGATACCTACTTCAGATGATATAAAATGGATGATGATTTTAGGTGGATACTTAAATAAAAGGAAAGATCCCATTCCAGCAGGAAAGTTTAATGCTGGTCAAAAGATGTGGTATTGGATAGCTACATTAGGTGGACTTGTGATGATTCTTACAGGTGTGGCTATGTATTTCCAAGATTTTAAAATTGGAATTTTACTAGAAAATGGTATCTCTCAAATAGATTTTTTAAGAGGAAGTGCCATCGTACATAATATTTTAGGAATGGCTGTTTTAGCATTATTCTTAACTCATGTATATATGTCTGTATTTGCTATTAAAGGGGCTATTCATAGTATTGTGACAGGATATAAAGAGGAAGAGGAAGTTGAGATACTTCATAGCACTTTTTATAAAGAGTTACAAGAAAAAGGTCTCATTAAAGAAGATAAAAAATAAAATACCTCTTTTATGAGGTGTTTTTTACTACTCCCAAAGGTGCAAGTGATTATTACCTTTATTAAATGGTAAGAAGAAAGTTTTTTTACTATCTTTTTAACTCTTCAGCAGTTGTACCTGTGAGTGTTTTTTCAATACTTTGCTCTAGTGCAAGTTCATTTGTTTTGGATGCCATAATTTACTTCCATTTATATCTATCTCTTAAAGGAGATAGTCTATAATTATTAAATTCTACAAGTTTTTCATGCATTAAACGACCTACTACAATTGAAGTTTTAACACCTTGTTGTTTTGCAAAGTCAATTACGCTAGCTTCTGTAATATCGTCTGATGATACAAATTTGTTAAAATCAGTAGCATTAATTAAAAGTTCACTAGCAAATTTATCTGCTTCTTTTTCTTGTTTTTGTAGTTTTGGATCACTGTACCCATCTTCTAAAAATACTTCTCTTTTAGGATGCAATAAGATATGAGCAACTTCATGAAAGAAACTAAACCAAAATACATCACTAAAAGAACCTCTTAAAGTCATAGCAATTACTGCTTTTTCATTATCCAACCAAAATGTAGCACCATGTATTTTGGTATTTTTAAAATGAGGTAATAATACGAGTGCAATACCACAACTATTTAATACTTTTTGAATCTCTTCTATTGCTTTATTTATATCTTCTAAAATCATTAAAGATTTCATTTGAGTTAACTTCTCTTTTAATATTTTCTTATCAAAAGTTTTTGTCTCTATATCTTTTGCTTTTATCCTTGCGGCTTGTATCCATGTAGCAATTGATTCATGAGATACATTATCGTGATTTGATACTCTAAATGCAGGTTGATAAGCTTTTACTTGTGGTATTTGTACTAGTCTTGATACATTAAAAAACCTTTTTAACTCATCCACTTTTTCAATGGCATTTCTTGTAGATTTTACAAAACCTATCTTAACTAAATCAGAATAAGGAAAGTTCTGAATAAGCTTAGTTTCTTTTTCCATCTGTTTTAGTTCTTCTTGTTTTGCAACAACTATTTGATACTCACTTTCTAAACCAATCCAAATATGAGATGGTACTCCAAGCACATCTTCAAGTTCAAGAGCAGTTGTTGAAGTTATACTTTTTTTACCTTTTATAATTTCATTGATTGCCTGTATTGGTCTTCCTAGTCTATTTGAAAGTTCTACTTGAGTCATACCTACCTCTTGTAAAGTTTCTTCTAAAAACTCCCCTGCATGTATTGCTAAATCAGAATTATATATATTAGTCATCATAATGTTTACTCACTTTCTCTATTTTTGCGATATCAAAACTATCACCATCATTGGTAATAATAAGTCTGTAAAATCCTGTTAAAGATATTGCAAACTCTCCATTTCTATTTCCTGTAAGTGGATGAAATTTTAGCTGTGGAATTTTATATAATTCATCAAAAGATTTGGTACTTTTTAATATATTCACTCTTTGAATATATTTTTTAGCAACATCCATCCCATAAGCCTTTACTGCATCTTTTGAGTTTTCATATTGTTTTTGTAATTTATTTGTTTTAAATTTGATTTCCAATTTTACCTACTTTTATTCACCCTTTAGGTGAAAGTATAATACTTTTTTACTTTTAGTTTAATAAATCTATTTCAGTTGTTCGGTAATTCCGAACAACTACTTCTTTATCTAGTTCATTTTCTTCAAATCTAACATCAACTTTTATATCAACTGTATCATTTTGGTAGATTATTATATGTGAATTAGTCATAATATAAACTCACTTTTTATAAAACTTATATTTGATTGTTTCATCTTTCTCCACTCTTCTTCTAATAAACCTACTGTAAGAACTTCATATATAAAAATCCAATATTCATCAATATCATCTTTTAGTGATTTAGCTAAATTTTTATATTTACTAGTAATACTTGAATGGTTAATAAATTTTTTATCGTGTAAATATGAAAGTAGCATTAAAACTGTATCTCTATTTTTATCTATAATTTCAAATAGATTATCTATAAGCCTAAAATCATATTTAATACTAAAGTAAATGGCATAACTCATAGCCTCATATAATTTCTTTTCTTTTGCCATGGTAAAAATATTTTTAGCTATTTCTTCAATTTCAGATACCTCAATATCAAAGAGAGTGAAAATTTTATCATCTAGTAGAGGTATTAGATAGGGGTAGATTAAAACTAAATGATGAACGGTATGAATAAAATACTGTTTTGCATTACTAGTCATTTTTTTATTTGACAAAACTTTTATAGCATAGTTTAATATTGCAGAATTTTCTTTATTCTCTTTCATTAGATCAAGTGCGATATCTAAAAAAGCTCTAATTTCATTAAGTTTTAGCTTCTGATTTTCATCAGGAAAAATAAAAGTGTTAATTTTTCTAATCCAATGCTCTGTTGAAGCTAATGGAAGTTCTAATATCTCTGTTTTTCTATGATTAAGAACTAGGTTATAATTTTTCAATTCGTTTGATAGGGTAACTAAAAAAATTTCTGCCTCTTCATTACTTTTTACATAACAAGTATAGTCATCAATATTTCGAATATACTTATAACCTTTATTGGTTAATTCTTTATCAACTGCAATAAGAACTATTTCGGATATTATGCTAGAAGCATGAGGACCTATCAAGATGCCATGTGTTTCTGCTTCTTTTAAATTTCTACATTTTTCATCTATTTGATTATACCATTTAGTATCATCTTTTTTATGAAGTTTTGCTTCTTCTTTACCAACTAAAGCCCAAGGTACAGAATGACTATAAATACTAGGAAAGCAATTTGATATATCAGCTTTTACAATATATTTTTTCCCTATTAAGAGTTTAGGTTCAGGGTAGTCATCCGTACAAAAGTTTTTATGACCCATTTCAAATATATGATTAACTATTAACTCTTGATAATCATCTAAATTAATATCCTCCATATCTTGATAGCAAGTTTGAAATACTTTGGAACTATTATCTATCTTTCTAATATGAATCCTACTTATTTTATGAGAGTTGTTTTCCGTTTTTTCTTGAAAATATGTTTGTAATTCATTCCAATTATCACTAATAACTTGACATTGATTTTTGTAAGCTATAGGGTGTGGAATTGATAAAATTCTTGGAATATTGATATTTCTAATACTCTCATAGTGAGTAAACTTTCTTGGTTTATTATCAAAATTAAAGTTATCAGTACTTATTTTAATAGCTTCTAGAAAAGTTTCAGCACTTAAGAATGGGGGGTATTTTTTCAGCAAATAATCCATATCCCAATAAACCATCAAATAGTTCATTCTCTGCTAATTCATTCATACAATCAGAATATGTTTTTTTTAACATTTCACTCATTACAAACCCTCACTTTACCAGTTACTACACTATCTATTAAAGTTATTTTATACTCTTTTAGTTTATTTATTTGTTGCTGTTGTAGATTTATAGCTTTGTCTATTTTTTGATTATTCTTTTCCATAAAGATATACATCTCCACTAGCTTTTATCTCTCCATCAACATTAGTGATAAATTTTTCAGATTCAGTAAGCATTCCACCACTTCCACAAGCAGGGTCGTATATAGTCATAACGGGAGGTAAATTATCTTTGATTGGGTCAAAAATGATGTGAGTCATAAGATTTATTACTTCTCTAGGAGTAAAATGTTCTCCAGCTTCTTCATTGTTATCTTCATTAAACTTCCTAATAAGTTCTTCAAAAACATATCCCATACCAAGATTAGTAAGTGGTGGTAGTTTTTTACCCTCACTATCCTTTTTTTCTTGAGTAGTTAGATTTATATTTGGAGATGTAAACTTTTCGAGAACTTCTAAAAGTATATCTTCTGAAGCCATATTTTTGATTTGAGCTCGTAGATTAAACTTTTCTATTATCTCTTTTACATTATTACTAAATCCATCAAGATACTCAGTAAAATTTGTTTCTAGCATTTGTTGTGAATTTGTTACTGTATTATGAAGTCTTAAAAGTGTCCAAGGACTTGTATTATAAAATACATAGCCACTCGCATCTTTTAAACCATTTGCATCAAGTTCTGTTAGTTGCACCTCTTCCTTTTGAAACTTTACTTCCTCAAGAACAACATCTTTTGTAGGCTCTAATAGTGCGTCAAGCCTTCTTAAAACAACCATAGGTAAAATAACATCACGATATTTCCCTCTAACATATACATCTCTAAGACAATCATCTGCGATGCTCCATATAAAAGATACTAGTTTGTTGTGTACTGCTTGATTCATTTATTATTCTCCTAAAAAGTTATACTATTTATATCGTTGTTTGTAGATTCATTAGAAATTAAAAAGCCCTATTTAAAGGGCTTATAGTAATGTGTAAATACGTAGTCTTTTATACATTAAACCTAAAATGCATCACATCACCATCTTGTACGATGTAGTCTTTTCCTTCTAGTTTTAATTTTCCAGCTTCTTTTGCTTTTGCTTCTCCACCTAAAGATACAAAATCTTCATAAGCAATAACTTCTGCTTTTATGAATCCTTTTTCAAAATCATTGTGAATCACAGCTGCTGCTTTTGGTGCTGTGCATCCTTTTGGAATAGTCCACGATCTTACTTCGATTTTACCTGCTGTAAAATATGATTGGAGTCCTAGTTTGTCAAATGCTTTGTGGATGATTTTTTCGAGTCCTGATTCTTCTACACCTAAATCATTTAACATCTCTAGTGCATCTTCATCGTCCATACCTACGAGTTCTTCTTCTATTTTAGCACACAACATAATCAAATCAGCGCCAACAGAGTCCGCATGTTCTTGAAGTTTTACAACAAAATCATTGCCATCTACTAGACAATCTTCATCTACATTTGCACCATAAATCACATCTTTGTTGGATAAAAATCGTAACTCTTTATCAAGTTCTTCAAAAGTTTCATTGTCTTTATCGGCGAAAGTTTTTACGGGGTTAAGCATATCTAAATGTTCAGCCAATGCAGTTGCAATTTCTAATTTTGCAGCAGCTTTTTTATCAAATTTTGAATCTTTTTTGAGTCTATCAGTTTTTTTCTCTAGTTGCGCAATGTCCGCATAGATAAGTTCTGTTTCGATGATCTCAAGATCTCGTATAGGATCTATATCCCCCTCAACATGGACAATATTTGGATCTTCAAAACATCGTACCATATGTAAGATAACTTCAACTTCTCTAATATTTGATAAAAATTTATTCCCTAATCCTTCACCTTTTGAAGCACCTTTTACTAACCCTGCAATATCTACAAAGTCTATAGTTGAATGTTGTATTTTTTCTGGATTTACAATTTTGGCTAACTCTGTAAGCCTTTTATCAGGAACAGGAACGATCGCTTTATTTGGTTCGATAGTACAAAATGGATAATTTTGAGCCTCTGCATTTTGTGCTTTTGTTAAAGCATTAAAAGTTGTTGATTTACCTATGTTTGGAAGTCCTACTATACCTACACCTAATCCCATTTATATTCCTTGTTGTTTATTATTGTTTAGTTATCACTATACTACAATTCTAGTATTTATAGTGTATGATTAATTTTCGATTATACACTAATAATCATTATAAAATCATCAAGTTATAAGTATAAAGAATGAAATTCTTTATGGGAAAAATCATAAACATAATTATAAATCTGATAATATAGAAACAATTATGAGGATTTCTAGTTTGGAATGTATACAATAAAAGTGATAAAAAAAGATATGATTTGGTATAATTTATAAGAGCAATAAAATGAAGAAGGTAACATGGCAAGTACTAAAATAAAACAAGAAGATCTCAAAGCGTTAAAAGAGTTGATGGAAGTTTCTTTTAATGATGAGGTAATGCAAAAAGCAATCCAATATACTTTGGGCTTCTTATCTGATAATATAAGAAAAAGAGATCAAATTATCTCTTTGGTTATTGATGGAAAATTGTCTCTTGAATCAAATGCTTTTATTAAAGTGATTGAAGAGTTAGTCGTATTACAAAATGAAAAGACATCACAATCTCTTGTGCGTCAAATTTCGGAGATACACTCTCAGGAAAACTATAGTGATTTTATAACTTTTTTTGAAGATGACAAAGAATATTATGTCATAGGTGATCTTCATGCTGATTTGAACTCCTTTTTGGAAATAGTAAAAGTTATTCAATTAAAAGAAAATTTTGATAATATAAATTTAATTTTTTTAGGTGATTATATAGATAGAGGAAAAAATAAAATAGAGTTAATCAATAGAATAATATTGTTAAAATACCTCTTACCAAATAACATACATCTTTTACGAGGAAATCATGAACTGTATAAAATAGATAAAAATGGAGATTATTTATCATCTATAGCAAATGCTGATACTTCTTATTTATTTAATTTTATTACCACTTTATCAAAAAAAGACCCAGTTAATAAAAGTGATTATAAAAAACTTGCTACACTGTATGCTAAATTTTTTGATTCGATGCCTACTCTTGCACTTTTTAATTTTAAAGCAATAAAAATATGTGCTATGCATGGAGGACTACCAAGAGCCGATCTTCATTCTGAAGATTATTATGGGAGTGATGGATATGAAAATTTTCAAAAACTTTTGGATAATAATACAAAAGATAAAGTAGGTATATCACAAAAAATAAATATGCTTTGGTCTGATCCTTATGATGGAGATGAACAGGGCTTTAACAATGGCTCTGAAGTACGATATGATTTTTCAAAAGATCAATTTATTGCATTTTGTAAGAAGTATGATATAGATATGATTTTAAGAGCACATGAACAGCATACTTCTGGATATAAAGAATATTTTGATAATAGACTTATGTCGGTATTTTCTAGTGAAGGTAAAAATTTACAGGATGAAGGTAAAAATAAAAATAATTACTACGATAGCATATCTCCAAATTTCATCCAAATAACGAATAAAGAGATAAAATCTATTAATATTAATTTTGATAAAAAAAACTCAATAGAAATTGAAAAAGAGTTTCAATATGAAACGATACTTGAAAATAGAATATATCATGAAAAAAAATACAAATCTGATAGACCTCAAAAATTTATTACTCCATTTGAAGGTATCACTTGTACTAAGGGTGTAATTAATATTATAGATAGATATAATAAAACCAATAAAAAGGTTGTGGTACCTAAAGATAATCTAATAGAATTAAATCATACAGATTTACAACAGTTTAGTTCTATATCAAAAAATTTAAAATTTAAAATTAATACAACTCATAAAATCATAACTAATTTATGTGATTTAGAATTAGAGATCGGTATAGGTGGAGTTTTTCTAAAAAAAAATGAGAGTGTGAGAGTTGATAATAGACTGATTATTTCTATGAAAAATGATTTTTCATTATTGATGACACTATAGTTGTGAGAAGAGGAGTATTTTCTTATAGAAAGAGAATACTTTCTTTATTTAGATAAAATATTATGAAGTGTTTGTAGTAAATGATCAACATCCAAAGGTTTTACAAAAAGATGTTCAATCTCTTTTATAGCAGCAGTATTTTGATCTTCTTCTAGTGATGACAAAAAAACAAAGGGGATATGCTTATATTCATTATTTAACTTTATTTTTTCATAAAATTCAAAAGATTTTAAAGTTTCCATATCCATATCCGAAATAATTAAATCAACTTTCTGGGACTCTAACATATGTATAGCTTCATCTTTATTACTAGCTTCCAAAATACCTATAGAGGTATTACCTAATGATTCTTCTAGTGAATATCCTATAAATTCCAGAACCATAATATCATCTAATGACAAAAATAACAAATTAAATTTCATATTGATAATCCTTGATAATAAATATATTTAATTGTATCTTATATATGATTAGATTTCTTTAAAATCACTCTCTTAATTAAATATATAGGTTGAAATAATTTTATCTGATACATAAGTGTATTTATAGTATAGTAATATTTATAATAAAAAGGACCAATATGGAATGTGAAATGCCTCAAGTAAATAGTAACAATGCCGAGATAAAAAAAATCTTGGAAGAAACGAAAACAATAGCGATAATAGGATGTTCTCCAAACCCAGAAAAAGCAAGTAATAGAGTTGCTGTATATCTTAAAGAAGTAGGATATACAATCATACCTATTTATCCTAAAGAAGATGAGATTTTGGGTGAAAAAGTATATAGAAGTTTGGAAGAGATTCCTAGTGATATCAAAATAGATATGGTAGATATATTTAGAAAACCTGATGTGATAGATTTGGTTGTAGATCAAGTTTTAAGAAGAGGTAATATACAGTGTGTATGGACTCAATTAGGTTTAGTGAATAATGAAGCAGCTAAAAAAGCAAAAGATGCAGGACTCGATGTGGTACAAAATCATTGTACAAAAATAGAACATGCAAATTTAATCTGATTAAATTTTACATGTAGGATTGAGTTGCAATTTTAAAGTTGCAACGGTTCCTGTGATTCCATCTGTTCTATTTTTGAGTGTTATAGATCCACCTAATGTATCTGCGGCACTTTTTGCTAAAAATAAGCCTAATCCAGCCCCTTTTTGTCCACCAATTCTTTTGAATGGTGCAAAAAGATCTACCTTTTCATCACAACCTATCCCCTCATCTATGACCATAATCGAAATAGAATTTTTATTAGGAACAGTTTTTATGATGATATTTTTTCCTTCAGGTGTAAACTTGATCGCATTTTGTACAAAATTTTGCACTATTTGTGTCAAAAGTGTTTCTTGAATAATAGTAATAAAACTTTTTATCTCTGTTGTAAAGTCGATTTTAATTTGTTTCTCTTTAGCGAGCAGTTTGTAATCATTTGTTTTAAGTGAGATATATTTGATAATATCAAGTTCAGTTGGTTTTTCAAATTGGGCTCCCTCTTGTCTTCCCATATCAAGAATAGAAGATATCATATGATTCATACCATCTATCTCTTTTATATGAATATTGAGTACCTCTTCATATTTTTCCACTTCTCTTTTTCGTGTTAAGGTTACTTGACTTTTAAGTTTCATTACAGCAAGTGGAGTTTTGAGTTCATGGGCTGTCCCTATAAATAACTCTTTTTGATATTTTACATAACTTTCAATTCTAGTCGTTAATGTATTGATAGAATTAGCAAGAGATTCAAACTCAATAGGTAAAGATTTTGTATCTATTTTGTCCAAAGAGTTTGCATTCATTTTTGAGAGTTTCTCTGTAATTTTCAAAATAGGGAAAAGAAGAGTTTTAGATACAGCAAAGGCATACACAATAATAAGTATTAATCCACCAAATCCTAAAAAAATAAGATTTCCAAATATTTTATTGAGCATTTTATGGGAAGAGTTAATATTTCTCTTCATCTTTAAATACTGATTATTTGCAATATTTAAAGGATAAATCAGTTCAATAAAATGATTTTTTTTAATTGTATATTTTCTAAAAAAAAAATTAGGTTTTTCAAACTTCGTAACAACTTCAATAGTTGTATCGTTATTTACTAAGACCCGTAAATTAGAATTATGAACTTCATTTGTTTGTGATTTTGAGAGTGTTACGATAAGTTGCGCATCTTTGAGCAACTCATCAGAAATATCTTCATAAATTGTTGCTTTTGTAAAACCATAAAAAATTAATGATAATACAATAACAAAAAATGAAGTAGCAAATATGAGTTTTTGAGAAAACTCCCTATATATGCTTTTTCTTGACATTATTATACTGTTTTTTCAACTTTTGGAGGATAACAAAATCTGTATCCTCTTCTTCTGATTGTTTCAATAGTAGCAATATTTAATGGCTTGTCCATCTTTTGTCTAATTTGATTGATAGCAACTTCTATAACATTTGGTGTTACTAATTCAGGCTCTTCCCAAATAGCGTCAAGTAATTGTTCTTTTGAAACAATTTGATCTCTATGACGAGCTAAATGTGTTAAAACCTCAAAAGGTTTTCCTTTTAGTTCTATCTCATTTCCATCATAAGTAATTTTTTCTTCATCTGGATTGATTGCTAGATTTTCAATAGTAATAACATTTGTACCACCAAATCTTAGTCTACATTTAATACGAGCAAGTAAAATATCAAAATCAAAAGGTTTTTTGATATAGTCATCTGCACCAGTTGTAAGGGCTTTTATCTCACTCTCTTTGTCATCTCTTGCACTCACAATAACTACAGAAGTTCTGCCGCTTCTATTTTTAATTAATTTTGTCAATTCAAGACCATCACCATCAGGCAACATCCAGTCTGATAAAACTAAGTCATAGTTTCTGATCTCTATAAAATATTCTGCATCTTTAAAGTTTTCTGCAATATCTACTTGGTATCCAATATCTTGAAGACCTTCTTGAAGTGTTCTGTTTAATGTACTCTCATCTTCTACTATTAAAATTCTCATTTAATTTTCCCTTTATTAATTGTCTAAACTTAAAGTTAAGTTAAGTTTTAGTTTCAAAGTTTGGGATTATAACATAAAAA
>Ga0193961_1000291_pt1 | contig 20398 bp, 22 predicted proteins | sample FB_4_MG_FD_140371 | JGI IMG/M metagenome (GOLD analysis project Ga0193961, IMG submission 140371) | Microbial mat bacterial communities from the Broadkill River, Lewes, Delaware, United States - FB_4_MG | ecosystem: Environmental > Aquatic > Freshwater > River > Microbial mats | place: USA...
CTCTACATCTTTTAATTTATCATCTACTTCATGATTGATATTTTCATTCAGTTTTAGTCTATAAAGTGAAATGATAAACTGCATATTATTTTTAACTCTATGATGAAGTTCTTTTGTTAAAACTTTATTTTTATTTACTTGTTGTTTTAATCTATCTGTAGTGTTAAGTTTACTTGATAATGCCATCGAGAATAACACTGCTTCTACAAATATAGTAAATTCATAAAAATATGCGTATTCCTCTATTAAACTAAATAAACCATAATTATTTGTAGCTAGCATAATCCAACCTACTAAAGCTATTGTCCACCCTACAATAAAAAATTTTGCATTCTCTTCTTTTTTATAAAATAAGTAATAACTTAACCCTACTAAATATATCATACTGGTTAATAATATTAAAGAGATAATATCAATAGGATAAAACTCTGAGGATGTAATAAGAAGTAATATAATTACAATTCCAATTATAACTTTGACGGACAAGTCAATTTTTTTGTATTTTTTTATATTCAAAAAACTTCTAGTAAATAAAAATGAGAATATAACAATAAAGGACATATAGAAAATAGATAAATATGCATCAAGTTCATCAAAATCCTTTGGGAGATACTCGACTAAATGCCAACTCATTCCTGTATATGATGCATGATTCCAAATTGTAAAAAATAAATAAAATACATAATAAACATAATTTATATTTTTTGTAAAAAAATAGATAAAAGTATTATATATAAGTAGCGTAAATACCCCAATAAAAAACATTGTTAATATTAGTTGATGGTTTAGTTCATTGACAACTAATTCTGATTTATCCATCAAAGCTAATTTAAAATACACTGCGGAAGAAACACTTGATACATGTAAATAATAATCCTTAGTTTCATGTGCTTCTAAAGATAAATTAAAATAAAAATCCAATATTTTATCATCAAAATCTTTGTCGTATTTTACTCCAGTGTTCTTTTCTCTATAGCTATCATTTTCTTTTGTAAATAATATAATACTATCTAACATTTGGTTATCTAAAACAAGCACTTTTTCTAGTGTTTTATCAGTATTATTTGTTATAGAAAATTTTAGCCATACTGTATCTGTTGTATATCCAAGATTTATTTTATTTGTACATAATGTTCTAAAATCCTTAAACTTTGCATTATCAATATTTATTATGCTATATGATGAATTGGCATCTATGTAAATTTTACTAGATGATAAAATATCCATAGAAGAAAACAAAAAAAGGGGAAAGAGTAATAAGAAGATAAATTTTTTCATGTCTTTATTTTATACAAATCTAACTTTATTTATATAATGTATAAAATTATCACGTTAAATGTCACATTTTAATGGTACAATTTATTATGAAAAAATTAAATATTCTCATAATTGAGGATGAAAGTATAATATCATTACATCTCAAAAAAAGTGTTACATCATTAGGATATAATGTTTTAGCAATAGCAAGAGATTCGAATGAAGTCTTAAATATATTAGAAAAAACTAAAGTTGATATTGCCTTAGTTGATATAAAAATCAAAGGTGATATTGATGGTATACAAATAGCAACTATACTATCGACTACTTACAATATACCCATAATATTTATAACAGCATTTAAAGATAAAGAAACTTTAACAAGAGCATCAAGTATTGACTTTTCAGGCTATATTATCAAACCATTTAGAGAAGATGAATTAGAAGTGACATTAAATCTAACAATCCTCAAATATGACTTATTGCAAAATTCAAACATACTTAAAATTACTAATCAATATTCATTTAGCTTTGAGGAAAATTCTCTTTTGCATTATGAAAAACCTGTAAAACTAACTCCTAATGAATCAAAACTCATCTCTCTTTTAATACATGCAAAAGGAACTATAGTTAACTATGCAGATATAGATGCTATAGTTTGGCATAATAAAATTGTTTCTGATGATTCAAGAAGACAACTCTTTCATAGACTCAAAAACAAACTTCCAGAATTTCCATTAGGATTAGAAAAAGGTATTGGCTACAAAATTAATTTATAAAATAATTTGTCACATAATTTGTCACGTTTTAACGATATAATTTTTTATATTATAAAAAAGGATGAATATGAAAAAAAAATATATTACTTTAACAGCTATTACATTAGTTAGTTCTATACTTTTATCAGGATGTATGGGTAGTGGACAGCCTGGACCAGATGGAAAAGAGGAAAACTTCAAAGAAAAAGTAATCAGGCTTGCAAAAATCAAAATGAAAGCTGCAATAAAAGAAGCAAATAAAAAGAAAAAACCTTCAGAGATGGTTATTGAAAAAATTGTAGAAAATACATGTCAAGACACGATAGACAAACTTCCTGTAAGTAATTTTTTTGTTAAAAAAGGTGCATTCTATGGATGTAAAAGTCAACTAAACCCTATGGCAAAAGACTATGCAAAATCTTTATAAAAAATCTTGTGTACCTAAATGGCTATTAATAGGTATACTTCCAACAATACTTTCTGCTAGTAATTTAGACTCAAAATTTAAAACAGTAAAAGAGATATACAATGATGCAAAATATCTCAATAGGGATAAACCAAAAGTTGAATTAGAAGCATCTGTAAACGCAGCATTTGCGACTTGGGATTCGGGACTAAAAGATAATACAACAGGATCTGCTCCAAAAGTTGAATACAATACAGAAAGTATCAACTATATTGAAACAAAAGTAAATGCAAAAGTATTAAATCGTCAACTATTTTCGTACTATAAATTATCTTCTTCAGGTACAGAAGAGCAAACTGATTCATTAAGAAAAAACACTAGTGCAAATGCTGGTATAAGTGGATATGGTCTCTCATTTTCTCCAGAGTTTTTAATTGATACTCTTGATATTGATAATAGAGTTCTTCAAACAGCATTAACGTATACTGTTAAATATAGAGATGAAATGTACTATGGTACTGCAACTGCAAAAGAAGATTTAGTTTATTGGTATAGTACAAATAGTACTGGTACAGAGGGTTTAGATTATAATGCTTTAGATAAAAATGACAAATTGTCTTTTAAGACTGAGTTTAAACACCTAGAACACACTGTATCATTAAAATATCTTAAAAAAATGCAACGACAAAGAGCAAAAGGTATTGATTATAGAATCGGTTACTTTGAAACAAAATATACAAAACCTGCATATATGGGTTATAAAGTTTCTGGTTCAAATAAATCTATTATTGAGCAAGTTGAATATAATACAAAAGGTTTAGTACTCAATGTATCAAACTTTCAAGGTGCAAAAAAAGATCGACATAATTTTCTTGCAAGTTTATACTATGGATTTAGTAACGATATGACAGCAAATGGAAATAGTACAAGTAATAATTTATCAAAAAATCAGTCTTTAGATTATTCAGCAATTTTTATTGATTATTCTTACAAATACAATATGTTAAATAATAAATACAATAAATTATATATTTTAGGTGGTGGGAGTATGGACTATAAAAAATGGTCTATAAGCAACACTCAAAATGACGCAACATATGACTTAGAAGCAGAAAAACTTTATAAATTATATGCAGAATTAAGTTATAAATTTTCATTATAACACCAATGTTTAAACTCGAAATTTAACAATAATAGGTTAGAAGTTAATCCCTTCTAACCTTTTTTATTTAAAAGGAAAAATAAATGAATACACCAAAAATACTATTATTAACTATACTAAATATATTACTGTTAGTAGGTTGTGGAGAAAATGATAACAACTCTAAAACAGTACCTCCCTCAAATAAATCTACCACAATTACTGCAGTAGATGGATATATAAAAGATGCAACAGTAACAGATAGTGTTGGTCAAAAAGCAAGTTACACTTCAAATGGTAAATACACTTTTGCCTCATCACCAGTCTATCCTTTAAAATTAAGCGGTGGAAAACTAGAAGATACAAATATTAATTTTGATATAAATATGACAGCACAAAATGGTAGTACTATTATTTCTCCCATATCTACATTTTTAGGTAATGACTCAAATTTATTATCAAAATTTGCAAATTTAGGTCTAAACAAATCTACTATTGATGAATTTAATTCAGACTACATTAATACAAATGATACAAACTTATCAAAACTCTCACAACTTTTATATACAATTTTGAGAGATTCTAATTTGACAGAAACGTTTAAAACTAGTGTGAAAAACAATAATTCATTAGGAAGTTTAGACAACCTATTTACTTTAGCAAAATTAGATATAAATAACTCATCAACTTTAGGAAAAGATGAAAAACTATATTCACAAGCATTAATAGAAAAAGTAAAATCTTTTAACAACAATCCCTCGGCAATGGAAAATCATATAAAAACACAAAAAGAAGCATTAACCTTCATTTCAGAACATGGTAATCCATTTATAACTGTATGGGAAACAAATTCCAGTGACTCAAATATTACTATCCCAACATTAGCTAATACTTACAAATACAATTACATTGTTGACTGGGGTGATGGAAATATAGAACAAAATATATCAGGAAATATATCACATACATATAGAGTTGATGGAAATCATACAGTAAAAATTTATGGAGATTTTCCTACAATTTATTTCAATGACGATTATGCTAATCCGAGTGCTAATACACTTCAAGTTAAAGCTATTTCAGACTGGGGTGATGTTAAATGGAAAAGTATGAATAAATCTTTTAAAGGTTGTTCAAATTTAGAATTAACTGCAACTGATACACCTAACTTAACACAAGTATCTAGCCTTAATTATATGTTTAGCCAAATAAAGAAAGTTAATTCTAGTATTAGCAATTGGGATGTTTCTAATATTACAAGAATGTCTTATACCTTTTCTTATCTTTCTGATTTTAACCAGCCATTAAATGATTGGAACACCTCAAAAGTAATTGAAATGTCAGGGATGTTTGATAGATCAACTAAATTTAACCAACCATTAAATAATTGGGACGTATCAAATGTCACAAGTACAAAAAGTATGTTTTATGGTGTTGCAGATTTTAACCAACCTCTAAATGATTGGAATACTTCTAAGATATATAACATGACTCGTATGTTTTTTAGTGCCAGAAGTTTTAATCAGCCATTAAACAATTGGGATACTTCTAATGTACGGAATATGCAACAATTATTTAGCTATTCTAAAAAATTCAATCAAAATATAAATAATTGGAATACTTCAAAAGTAACCAATATGTCATTTGTTTTTTCTTATACAGATGACTTTAATCAACCCATAAATGACTGGAATGTCTCTAATGTTATAACTATGAATGGTATGTTTGAACATTCTCAAGGTTTCAATCAAAGTCTTAGTAATTGGGATGTATCAAATGTAACAAATATGAATAGAATGTTTTCGAACACATCAAACTTTAATCAAAATATTAGTAATTGGGATGTATCAAATGTCACAGATATGGGAAATACTAATTATTATGATGCGGGTATGTTTGAAAATGCAACTGCATTTTCTAATCAAAACTTAAGTTCTTGGAATGTAAATAACGTTATAAATCATACTGATTTCATGACAGGTTCAGGAAGTGGGAATGTAGAACCTATATGGTAATCCTTAGGTTAAATAAGATTTTATCTTTATGATAAAATCTTATTTTAAATATGGTAAGAGTTTTTCCACACACAGTCCCATGGCAGTACTTTCATAACCATCTACACTTTTAATATAAGGTTTACAAAAACCTTCTACCATAATAGCCCCAGCTTTTCCCATACACTCACCACTAGTGATGTATTCATTAAGATGAATATCATTAAACTCTTCAAAATGATATGTAGTTCTAGAGATATCTTTTATGTAAGTGTCTTTTGATTTAAAAATCATGCAAGTTATGATAGTTACTTCATTATCACTTTGAAGTTCTAACATTCTTCGTGCATCATCTTGATCTTTAGCTTTTCGTAAAAGTTCATCATTAGCTGTCACTACTGTATCAGCTACGAGTAATGGCATATCTTCGCAACCATATTTTTCATATAGTTCATCAAATTTTCCTGTTGTTGCTATATCTACGAATTGAGTTGGATTTGTTGTAGTGATTTGTTCTTCATCAAAGTTTCCACCTTGTTGAACAAACTCTACCCCTTGAGATTCAAGGAGTAGAGCTCTTGTTTTAGAATTGGATCCTAGTCTAATCAAGAGATTTGAACTTATTTTTGTGTTGCAGTAATAGCTACAAGGTTAGCAATATCTTCAACTGAACAACCTCTTGATAAATCATTTACTGGTTTACTTAAACCTTGTACGATTGGTCCGTGAGCAGCAGCTCCTGCGAATCTTTGTACTAATTTGTATCCGATATTTCCAGACTGTAAATCAGGGAATACAAGTACGTTAGCTTTACCAGCTACTTTTGAATCTGGTGCTTTTTTAGCTCCAATTGCTTCAACGATAGCAGCATCTGCTTGAAGTTCACCATCAAAAGAAAAATCAACTCCTCTTTCTTCTAAAATATCACAAGCGTATTGTACTTTATCCACTAATGGATGTTTTGCAGATCCTTTTGTAGAGAAAGATAACATAGCAACTCTTGGCTCTAAACCAACAACAGAAGAAGCAGTAGCAGCTGTAGCACTAGCGATATCAGCTAATTGTTCAGCATTTGGCTCTGGGTTAACAGCACAATCTGCAAATAAGATAAGACCATTGTCTCCGAAGTTACCATCAGCTGTTTCCATTACAAATGTAGATGAAACAGTATTGATACCAGGTGCAGTTTTAATAACTTGAATAGCAGCTCTTAAAACATCAGCAGTAGGAGAGTTAGATCCAGCAACTAAACCATCAGCATCTCCTAGTCTAACCATCATACAACCAAAAAATCTTGGCTCTGTAGTCATGATTTCTGTAGCTTCCTCTTTAGTTAAACCTTTTTTCTTTCTTAACTCAACTAACTCATCAACATATGCTTCTAAGTTATCAGAAAATTTAGGGTTTATAATAGTTGCACCTTCAATATTTGCTCCACATTTTTCGGCATCTGCTTTAATAGTATCTTCATCACCGATTAAAACAACATTTGCTGTTTTTTCTTCTAATACTTGTTGAGTTGCTAAAAGTACTCTTTCATCTTCTGATTCTGGAAGAACGATTGTTCTTAATTCTAGTTTTGCTTTCTCTTTGATATTTTCAATTAACCCCATGTTAACCCTTCCTTGTGTTTATTTATTTTATGAATTTGTATTTTTTTTGGCTACAGATATCTCTTTTTGATACCTATAAACCATAAAGTCAAACATACGTGTATTTTGGTTTTTACTAAAAAACATAATCATCTCTATTATTCTCCAAAGCACTTTATAAAAAGCAACAAAAGGGATAAAATAACTAATCAATGTTTCATATCCTCTATGTGGATAATACTTGTCTATTTCTAGTTTTAGCTCACCTAATATTTCATGTTCTTTAGTCATAGTTGTAACATCTGTTGATTTTATAACATTTAACGCAATCGATAAATTTACTAAAAACATCACGATGTTTAGACCCCAACCATACATAAATATTTGACTATAATCCATACATTCTCCATTTAAAATTTGAATATTCAGTATATCTAATTATAACAATTTTTGATATAATAGAAAAAAATAAAAAGGCAATATAGCATGAATGGGAAAAATCGTATCAATATAAAAACAGGACTAAAAGTAAATATAGTTTTAAAACAAGACCAAAGAAGTGGTAAACTAACCCCAGGGATAGTTAAAAATATCCTTACAAACTCCCCTACTCATCCGCATGGAATAAAGGTTAGACTTACTGATGGTTCAGTAGGAAGAGTACAAGAGATTTTATAATTTAACATGCAATTCAATGGATTTTACAAAAAGGGAACAGAGTTTTTAAATAAACTTGATAAAAACAATTCTAAAATATGGTTTGAAAACAATAGACATGTTTGGGAAGAAAATATTCTAGCTCCCAATAAAGCGTTTATAGAAGATATGGGTGAGACATTACAAATACTCGTACCTACTATTAAAGCTATGCCAAAAGTTTCAGGGTCACTTTTCAAAATTTACAGAGATGTACGATTTAGTAAAGATAAAACTGCAATGAAAGATAAAATAGGTTTACTTTTTTGGCAAGGTTTAGGGCATAGGATGCAAAGCTCCTCTTTTTATATGCACTATACAAAAGAGAAGTATTTTGTAGCTGCAGGAATAAGAAGTTTTAAATCACCTTTATTAAAAACATACCGAAGTTATATAAAACATGAAAAACATAGAGAATCTTTACACCTCATTTTAGAAGATATCAAAGCAAAAGGTTATTTTACAACAGAACCTAAATATAAAAGAGTTCCAAAAGATTTTACAGGAGATGAGAGTCATCTGTATCTTACAAAATTCGATTCTTTATTTTCATATATCGAGTATGATTTAGATAATAACTTCTATTCTGTAGAGTTACTCGATAAACTTTTTAAAATATATGATGATATGAAAGATTTACAAGCATGGGTTTATGAGATGACATTAACTCATAAAGAAAAATAATATTTACTAAAGAGAAACATGACTACAAAAGATTTACAACAACTACTCGAAACAAACTCAAAAAACTTAACACAAGAATTCAAAAGACTTTTCCATGGTAGAGGTGCACTTTATGGCGAAGATTGGCGGTTTTTAACTATTGATTCTATTGATACTATTTTAAGTATTGCTTTTTATTTTCCTATCAAAGAAGATAAAGAGTCAGAGCTTTTAAGTATGATAAAAAACTACATACAAAATACACAACATAAAACTTTAGTTTTACAAAGACGATATTTAGCCAAATCACCTACGGAAGTTTTACTAGGTGAACTTAAAGATGATTTATATGTCATCGAAAATGGCATAAAAATTAAACTCAATCTTTTATCAAATCAAAACAATGGATACTTTCCAGATATGAAAAAAGGAAGAGAACACATAAAATCTATCTCTAAAGATAAAAAAGTATTAAATCTTTTTTCTTATACTTGTGCTTTTAGTGTATCAGCCATGTATGGCGGTGCTTCAGAAGTTGTCAATATGGATATGGCAAAAAATGCTCTCAATACTGGAAGAGAAAATCATCATCTCAATAATATAGATACAAGAAAAGTGAAATTTTATCCGCACAATATTTTAAAATCATTTTCACGTATCAAAAGAGATGGACCTTTTGACATCATCATCATCGATCCCCCAACGCTCCAAAAAGGAAGTTTTGAAGCAACAAAAGACTATGACAAAATCATCAAGCGACTTGATACTTTTACCTCATCAAATGCAACTATTTTAGCATGTCTAAATAGTCCAGATTTAGATGAAAGTTTTATCATAGATATTTTCAATGAATATGTTCCAAATTTTAAATTTGTAAAGAGACTCGAAAATGTAGAAGAGTTTAAAAGTTTAGATGAAAGTAGAAGTTTAAAAAACTTAGTTTTTATAAAAGAGAGTTAAAATCTCTTTTATTTTATATGTGAAGAGATAGTATCTTTTAAAAGAGTTTCTAGCTCTTCAGTATTTACACTATTTGATTTTTTAAAATCATCGATTTGTTTTGATAGTTTCTTATGCAATGGCTCTAACTCTTCGATTCTTTCCTCTTCAAGTAAAAAGAAAAGATTATTTATCTCATATTTTTTTCGCTCTCTTAAAAGCATAAGATTTAATACTCCAGTAGCACACCCCATACCAATAGAAGACAATACATATCCAACACTTAATATATCTGGATCAACCGCAACTGTACCTATACATAAAATCATAAATGCCAAAATATGTAACGAAAATATTTTTACAAATGGAGTCTTTTTTTCTTTTAAAGAGTTTTCAACATTTGATAAAAGCAATGATACTTTTTCATCTAAAGTATCATTGAGTCCTTTTAATTGTGCAAGTCCTTTGAGTATCACTTGATGATTTAAAAGTTTTAGTTTTTGTTGTGCTTTCATGTTGTTGGCTAGATTTCCTAACTCTTCCATATAAGTAGCAATATCAGCAAAACCTTTTTTTGCACTCGCATTTAAATCTATATCTTTGTAATCCAACGTAAAAATCCTTATTTATATATTTTAGGATTTTACTGTTTTATTCTTATAGTTTCTCCATGGTATTTGTATTAAATTTTAATTAATAAAATATTTTGATATACTATGTGTATAAAGTATACGCATAAAGGATACACTATGACAATGGTATATAATAAAGACGCTAAAAAGAAAAATACAAACTTAAGTATTAATTCTGATTTACTTCAAAAAGCAAAAGATAATAATATCAATCTTTCAAGTACTTTGGAAAAAACACTTGAGAATACACTAAGAGATAAAGAGATTGAAAAATGGCAAGAAACAAATAAAGATGCGATAGAAAGTTATAACAAAAGAATAGAAGAAAGAGGATTGTTTAATGAATCATTTAGGAGTTTTTAATGACTCAATTTGATGTTTTTTTAAATCAAAATCCAGATACAAATACTCAAATACCTTATCTTTTAAATATACAAAATGATATTTTAAATAATTTATCAACAACAGTTGTAGTACCACTTATTTTAAATATTAAATCTATTTATCACCTAAATCCTACTTTTTTAATAGAAAATAAAAAAGTAGTTATGTCTACTACTGAAATAGGTTCTATACCAGTATCTTATTTAGGTGATAAAGTATGTTCTTTAACTAAAGAAAGAAGAGAAATATTAAATGCAATCGATTTTTTAATTACAGGATATTAGTACAACTTTATTATTTTCTTCTTGTATTTTGTCTTACTGACACTACAAATTGATAGATAAGATATGCAATAATTACTTTAAAAATAAGTATTCCTAAATTTAAAGTATCCCCTTTGGTCATAATAGAAAAAGGGTTTATTGTATTGGAAAATAAAGTAAACCAACTATCATTTGTTGTATAATAATATAACAATGGGAAAAATACAAATACCAAATAATAATACATCTTCTCTAAAGTTTTAAAAATATATTTAGACCCAAGTATAGCAAAGGATAAAATCATTGTTCCTAAAAATGGCAATATATTAAAATGCACATAATTTCCCATTTTATCTTGCATAGTATAAAAACTAAAATAAGATGCAAAAACGCCTACTATAACTATCCAAAATAGAGCTAGCAACCAATCTTGTGAATGATTTGATGATATTCCATGTATTTTAAATACTAACCATTCAAACCAATTATTTTTTTTTGTTAATTCTAATTCTTTTTCTCGTTCTTTCATCTCTAAAGCATAATACTTATTTGCTTCTATGATATTATTTTGTATCTCAAATGAATCTTTTATTTTTCTTGCTGTTTCTCTATTTTGAACTTTAATTGCTTTTTTTGTATAAATATCTGATGTTAATCTTAGAAAAGATGTATCCTTAGGTATGAGTGTTTTTTCTAAGTTAAGTTTATTTAAATATTCAACTTCGAAAAAATCTAAACGTTTATCAAATTTGGACTTATCTAGTTCCAATTCATTTTTAATAAAAAGTTTTTCAAATGTGGTTTTTACAAATTCCACGGAATGAAGTCTTAAAGTAGTTAATTTTAATTCATAAATCAAACAATCATTTTTTACAGTAGTTTTTATAATATTAATATCTTTAATTGTTCTATATTGAACTTCAGAAAAATGACCTGAAATAGTCAAGTTTTTAAATTCTGAAAATTGCATATGTAAATTATTAATATTACTTGTAGAAATTTTTAGATTTTTTATTTTTGCGTCATTAAATGAAATTTTATAATCAGAGTGAATATCAAAAATACTCATGCTCTCTAATTCATATGAAGGAAGCGTATTAAGTTCTATATTTTGATCTCCATAAAATTTACATTTGCTTATATTTATCTTATTTATATTTTCATTCATTGTTACTCTTGATAATGCACTACCACCATCCATAAGCAAATTATTTGGAAAATGAATACCTTTAATGTATAAAGAGTCTTGTTTTTCTCTTGAAAATCTTTTAATGAATGTGTCATAAAATATTTTATATTTCAATTCATCACAAATTTTTTGTTCCCCTAATATTGTATCTTTCAATTGATGCCATTCTATTTTATCACAATGTAAAATACACTTATTCTCATCATTCGTTAATCTTTTTTCCTCTTCATCAAATGTTCTTCCACATTTTTCTGACTTACAAGTATATTCAGCCATCTACATTCCTAAATTAAAATTGACTTATTTTATCATAAATCCAAACCAAATCAATCATTAGCTAAAATACATTTTTAATACAGATAAATGAGAATCAAATGACACAAACACAATACAACGAAAAAGTAAACCTTTTAATATCTTGGGCAAAAGCCTACTATGTAGATGACAATCCAATCGCAACAGATGAAGAGTACGATGTACTCAATAGAGAAGTTTTAACATACGAACAATCAAACCCAACACATACACATCCAAACACTCCGACACAAAGAGTTGGTGGCTTAGTTTTAGATGGGTTTGTAAAAGCAAAACATCTTAGCCGTATGTGGTCGCAAGAAGATATATTTAATACTGAAGAATTAGAAGACTGGATAAAAAGAGCTAGTAAAGTTGTAGATAGACACACTATGTCTTTTGTATGTGAGCCTAAGTTTGATGGTGCGAGTTTAAATATCATCTATGAAAATGGTGTCTTAAAACAAGCTATCACAAGAGGTGATGGAAGTATAGGAGAAGATGTAACACAAAATGTAAAAACTATTCACTCTATTCCATTGTCTATAGACTATAAAGAGCTTATAGAGATACGTGGAGAGATAGTTATCAAAAAAGATGATTTTGATACTATCAATAAACAACGTATCAGAGATAACGAACAACCATTTGCAAACCCACGAAATGCAGCTGCTGGAAGTCTGAGACAACTTGACTCTGCTATAACAGCAAAAAGAAAACTCTTTTTTAATGTTTGGGGTATAGGGGAAAACACACTAGAGTTCGAAAAAAGTAGCGAAGCTATCTCTTTTATTCACTCTTTAGGTTTTGCTAAACCACCTATTCAAACTTTATGTACAAGTGTAGAGGATATAGAAAATGTATATCATGAAATCATCGCTAAACGTGAAAGTATCTCTATGGGTCTTGATGGGATGGTTATCAAAATAGATGATATGCAGTCTCAAAGTGACTTAGGATATACAGTGAAGTTTCCTAAGTGGTCATGTGCATATAAGTTCCCAGCAGTTGAAAAAACTACAAAAGTATTAAGTATCACTTTACAAGTAGGACGAACTGGTGCTATTACACCTGTAGCAAATGTAGTACCTACACTTATCGATGGTTCAACTGTAGCAAGGGCTACTTTACATAACTTTGATGAGATAAAAAGACTTGATTTAAAACTCAATGATGAAGTTATCATCATAAAAAGTGGAGATATCATCCCTAAAATCACTAAGGTATTTACTGATAGAAGAGATGGAACACAAATCGACATCCCTACTCCTGAAAACTGTCCAGAGTGTGATAGTGAACTTTTAGTAGAAGAGATACTTATCAAGTGTCAAAACCTTGATTGTCCAAGCCGAGTAGTAAATAGCATCATATACTTTGCTAGTAAAAACTGTATGAATATAGATGGATTAGGTATCAAAATAGTTGAGCTTTTAGTAAACAAAGAGAAGATAAAAGATGTATTGGATTTATATAGTTTAAAGGCAGTTGACTTAGATGGACTAGAAAGCTTTAAAGAGAAAAAGATAAATAATCTTTTAACGGCAATTGCCAATACTAAGCATACAGAACTACATAGAGTAGTAAATGCTTTAGGTATTGAACATATAGGGGAAGTTGCGAGTAAACAAATCTGTTTAGAGTTTGGTGCAGATATTTTAAATGTAACATTTGAAGAGCTTGAAGCACTCGATGGTATCGGTGAACAAATGGCGAACTCATTACTAGAATTTATCCGAGTAAATAGAGAATTAATGGAAAAACTATTTGACATTATTGAGCCTATAGTAGAAGAAAAGGTAGAAGTGACAGAAAATCCATTTAAAGACAAAACAGTTGTATTAACTGGAACAATGTCGGTTAGTCGTGGTATAGTAAAAAAAGAACTTGAGGCACTTGGTGCAAAAGTATCAGGAAGCGTGTCTAAAAAAACTGATTATCTTATCTACGGAGAAGATGCAGGAAGTAAATATGATAAAGCAGTAAGTTTAGAGGTAAAAACTCTTACTGAAAATGAGATGAAAGAATTACTTCCCTTGTCATAATATATTATATTTGACATATTAAAACAATTAGTATATAATTTAATCGAAACATGAAACATAACTTTAGATAAGCTGATTACTTATCGCTATAAAGGGACGTTAAAAAGGGGTAAGGATTTTTCCTTACCCCTTTTTTTATAAGTGGGAACTTTTTATTAAGTTAAGCGGTGGAGCTTTTATTGAAAGGTCTGTTTCATGATAAGATTAGTAATAATCTTTATAGTGGTGGGAGTTATCCTTGTAATGCCACTTTTCTAAAATTGCATATAGGGGAACTAATCATTCCCCTTCTTTCTTACAATCTAAATACAAAATTTCAAAACGATTAAACGACTTAAAAAACAAAAGTCTAAAAATAAGTAATAAATAGCTATAATAGAGTTAAAATGTTATAAAATAGGATAAATATGTACGATGTATTAATTATTGGTGGTGGAGCAGCAGGTTATGGATGTGCTTTAACTCTAGCATCAGTAGAAAACACTCAAGAGTGGGCTAAAGAAAAAAAATACCTTATGATAGACAATGGTAAAAGTGATATTTTAAACGCTAGTTTCTTTAACCTAGCTGGTGTACAGTTTGGTATAGGTGGAGATGAGTTATATGCAAAAATGCAAACACAACTATCAAACTTTAAATCATGTGAAACAAAAAACGACACAGTTACAAGACTAGAAAAAAATGGTGAGTTATTTACTGTAACTACTCACGATGAATCATATACTGCAAAAGTAGTTGTGATAGCAACTGGTATGCATAAGTTTGAAATAGAATGTGAGTTAACAAACGTTATCCCTCATAGTGATGTTATGAAACCAGGTAAAGTAGCACTTGATAACAACGATAATAAAATCTCTGAAAATTTATATGTAGCTGGTCTTGCAAGTGGTGCTAAAACTATGTTTGCTATAGCAAATGGTGAAGGTGCTAAAGTAGCTTGTGAAATATTTAAATCATGGACAGGAAAATCAGCTGTTGCACACGATACTATCAAAGATAAAATAGTATGAATCAAAAAAGAATATTTTTAACAAATGATGATGGTTGGGATGCAAAAGGTTTAGAAAAACTAATAGAGGCACTTAAACCATTAGCACAAATAATTGTTGTTGCTCCTGCAAATGAAAAATCTGCATCAGCACATAGTATGACACTTACTCGACCTATGAGAATGGTAAGTGTTGATGATGATTTTTATAAAATGGATGATGGCACACCAACTGATTGTGCTTTTATAGGACTCAATAATCTTTTTGATGATGTTAATAAACCAGACTTAGTAATCAGTGGTATAAACATAGGTTCGAATATGGGTGAAGATATCACTTATAGTGGAACTGTTGCAGGGGCTAGTGAAGCGGTACTTCAAGGTGTTCCAGGTATTGCTATTAGTCAAGTGTTTAATGACCTAAATAAAGCAAACAAAAATGCATGGGAATATGAGCTAGCAATGAAAACTATTCATGATCTGGCAAAAAAAATATTAGAGGGTGGTTTTCCATTGGGTGAACGTAAACTTCTGAATATAAATATACCACCATGTAGTATAGAAGAGTGTAATGGTATAAAGATAACAAAAGCTGGATATAGAGAGTATGGAAATGACTCCCATATGCACAGAAACCCAAGAGGTGAAGAGTTTTACTGGATAGGTTTACACCCACTTATTTGGCAAAGCGATGAGAGTAAAAGTTGTGATTTTGAAGCCGTTAAAGAAAACTGTGTTTCAATCACACCAATACAACTAGATATGACAAGTTACAACGATATAGAAAAATTAAAAGGATGGATAACAAATGATTAATTTCACACAAGAATTAAATAAAGATATAAAAAAACTAGTAGGTATTTTAAAAGACGAAGAACAATTAGCGGAAGTTTTAAAAAGAAAACTTACTAAAAAAGAGTTAAAATACTATAAACTAAAAATTGAAAATGCAGACGAAACAACTATGAAAAAAGAGCTTCAATGTGACGAAGAAAGATTTGAAGCGATTAAAAAACAAACAATCGTAAAACTTAACCAAGAAAAAGTTAAAAAAGAGTTGATACTGTAATGAACTCTTTAAAAATAATAGCGTTATTTTTTATCTCTTTATTATTATTTACAGGATGTTCACATAAAATAGAACAAAAGAAAAATATCTCCAAAGCCAATTTTCAAAAAATTGATATGGAAGATATTGAAGGTTTTGAAACTGACAATCTAGCGAAAGCATTAAAAGTTTTTATCAAAGATTGTTCAGCTTCAAAAAAAGATCCAAAACTAGCAAAGGTTTGTTATCAAGCAAAACAAAACTCGAGTTTTGAAAATCCAAAAGAATTCTTTTTACATAACTTTACTGCATACCAGTTATTATCTGATGAAGGTGATAAAGAGGGTCTAATCACAGGATATTATGAACCCCTACTTCAAGGTAGTTACTATAGAACAAATAGATTCAAGTACCCTGTGTATGCAGTACCTCATGATTTAGTTACAGTAAATCTTTCATCAGTATATCCTTCATTATCAGACTATAGACTAAGAGGAAAACTTCAAGGCAATAAAGTAGTACCTTATGAAACAAGAGAAGAGATAGATGCTATTGATTATAGAAAAACAAAAAGATTAAAACCAATTTGTTTTGTTGATGATAAGATTGATCTATTTTTTTTACAGATTCAAGGAAGTGGTAAAGTTCAATTACCAAATGGTAAATTTATAAATGTAGGTTATGGTGGTCAAAATGGAAGAACCTATTATAGTATAGGACGAAAACTTATAGAAATAGATGCAGTAAAAAGAGAAGATATGTCACTTCAAGCAATTAAAAAATGGCTACTTGAAAATCCATCTCAAATAGATGAAATTTTGAACCTCAATCAAAGTTATGTATTTTTTAACAAAAGTAGTAAAACTGCAACTGGAAGTTTAGGCACACAACTAACAGCAAATAGAAATCTTGCCGTTGATAGAAGAAATATTCCACTTGGATTTCCAGTATTTATCAATACTACAAATCCTATTACAAACAAACCAATAAACAAGCTTATGATCGCAGCAGATACTGGTGGAGCTATAAAAGGTAAAATCAGAGCAGATTTCTTTTTTGGAAATGGAAATAAAGCAAGAGAATTAGCAGGTAGAATGAAACAAGAAGGTGAACTATTTATCTTTCTTCCAAATATAAAAACAAAGAAAAAGGACTAAAATAAATGCATATTACAAATAAAATATCAAATGTATTTCATAAATTTGCAACAAAAGAGTTTCCTAAATCGATACAAAACTTTATAAATAATGGTTATGTAAATATCTTAGGGTTAGATATGAGAGAGTTTGAAACAGCAACATCATATAAAACACTTAACAAACTGTTTACTAGAGAGTTAAAAGTACAAAGACAACTAGATACAAATGAATTACATTTTATAAGTCCAGCAGATAGTTTCGTAAGTGAATCTGGAAATATCAAAGAGGAAACAGCCTGTCAAATAAAAGGTATGCAATACAATGTAAAAGAACTACTCACTGAAGAGATAGTATATGACAATTTTCAAAAACTAAAAAATGGTACTTTTATGAATTTTTACTTAAGCCCAAAAGATTATCATAGATATCATGCTAGTTTTGATTGTCAGGTAACAAAACTTATCCATGTGCCAGGAAAACTTTATCCAGTAAACTTTACTTATTTAAACAAACAAGAAAGTTTATTTGTAGAAAATGAAAGAGTAATTATCGAATGCAAAACAGCAGATGATAAACTTTTTTACATGGTATTTGTTGGAGCTTTAAATGTTGGAAAAATGGTTTTTACATTTGAACCTCGTGTTAAAACAAATACACAAGTTTGTCATCCTGTTGTTTATGACTATGACGATTTACATATTAAAAAAGGTGATTGTTTAGGATATTTTGAGATGGGTTCGACAGTACTTATGTTTTGGGAAAAAGATTTTGTTAAACTAGAAAACAATATCAATACAAAAGTAAGATTTGGTGATGTTATATCAAGAATTGTTTAATTTGATTAAATTTTTGATATAATGCGAAAAATTGATATACTAAAATAAATAAAAAGGCAAATATTTTATGGTTAAAATTGTAAATTTAAAAAAGACTTTTGGTTCAAGAGTTCTATTTCAAGATATAAATCTTTCTTTAGATACAGGTAAAAGATATGGTTTGATTGGAGCTAATGGAGCTGGTAAAACTACTTTCCTTAACATGCTAAGTGGAAATGAAGAGATAACAGATGGTGAAGTTCAAGTACAAAATGGTAAAAAAGTAGGTGTTTTAAGTCAAAATCAATTTGCTTATGAAGACTTTACATTAGCAGATGCTGTACTTATTGGAAATAAAAGACTTTATGATGCTATCAAAAAGAAAGAAGAACTTTATCTAGAAGAGTACACAGATGAAATCGGTGAACAACTTGGTGAATTAGAGATGGTTTGCTGTGAAGAAGATCCAACATATGAATATGATGTAAAAATCACTAAAATTCTTGAGTCTTTAGGTTTCCCTGCTGAAACACATGGTGAACTTATGAGTACAATTACTGGTGGTGATAAATTTAAGGTTTTATTAGCACAAGTTTTATATCCAAAACCAGATGTATTATTTTTAGATGAGCCTACAAATAACCTTGATATTGCAACTATTGCATGGCTAGAAAACCAATTACAACACCATGATGGTACTATGGTAGTTATCTCACATGATAGACACTTCTTAAATGCTGTTTGTACAAATATCTTAGATGTTGATTTCAAAAAAATTAGAGAATTTACTGGTACATATGATGACTGGTATATTGCTTCTACTGTTATTGCTAAACAAGCATCTGTTGATAGAGATAAAAAAATGAAAGAGAAAGAAGAGCTTGAAGCGTTTGTTAGAAGATTTAGCGCAAATGCATCGAAAGCGAAACAAGCAACATCAAGACAAAAACAACTTGATAAACTTGATATCTCTGCTATTGAAGTATCTTCAAGAAGAGATCCATCAATTGTATTTAAGCAAGAAAAACCTATCTCTAAAGAAGTATTAGAGATTAAAAACATCTCTAAATCATACGATGGTGAAGTTGTACTTAAAGATTGTTCTTTAATGTTAGAGAAAAAAGATAAAATTGCTTTAATTGGACCAAATGGTGCAGGTAAAACAACTCTATGTGAAATATTAATGGAAAACATTAAGCAAGATGAAGGTGAGGTAAAATGGGGAGCTACTGCAAATGTAAGTTATTTCCCACAAAATACAACTGACCTAATCAAAGGTGATATCACTTTATATGACTGGTTAAGAGATTTTGACAGAGATGCTGATATTTCAGAAATCAGAAACTGTTTAGGTAGAATGTTATTCAACGGTGAAGAGCAAGAAAAATCTGTAGTTAATTGTTCTGGTGGTGAAAAACACAGAATGATGCTAAGTAAAATCATGTTAGAAAAAAGAAACTTCTTAGTTTTAGATGAGCCTACAAACCACCTTGACTTAGAAGCTATTATTGCACTTGGTGAGGGATTATTAGCTTACGAAGGAACTGTTATTTGTGTGTCTCACGATAGAGAGTTACTTGATGCTTATGCAAATAGAATTATTGAAATACAAGAAGATGGTTCAATCATTGATTTTGATGGAACTTATGAAGAATTTTTAGAATCTAAAGAAGGATAATAATATGAATGGGTTAATGTTTTTTTTAAATTTTGCTATTTTGGTTGTTCTTTTTTTAAAAAGAGAAGCTATACTTAATTTTTTTGAATACAAGTTAGGTATAAATATAAACAGTAATATTTACATCGGATTATTAGCCATTCTATTAGCTATTTTGCTTTCTGCAGGAATGCTTTTAGATGATACAAAAGAAAAATACAAACATATTAGTGATGGTTATAATGGATTTAAACCACAAAAAGCCGATAATCGACCACATAAATATTTTGATGTTAATACATATGACTAAGATATAAAGAATATTTTAAGTACATATTGGATAAACTTCCGAATAATTTTACACTCAAGGAATATATAATGGCAAGAAGATGTATGCTATCTGGAAAAGGCCCAATGTCTGGGAACAATGTAAGTCACGCTAAAAACAGAACAAAAAGAAAGTTTTTACCAAATTTAAGAACAGTTAGAATCAGTTTAGAA
>Ga0193961_1000294_pt1 | contig 20197 bp, 18 predicted proteins | sample FB_4_MG_FD_140371 | JGI IMG/M metagenome (GOLD analysis project Ga0193961, IMG submission 140371) | Microbial mat bacterial communities from the Broadkill River, Lewes, Delaware, United States - FB_4_MG | ecosystem: Environmental > Aquatic > Freshwater > River > Microbial mats | place: USA...
GCTGAACGTGCGCTCATTCACCAACACCTGCAAGCGCTTCTCGACAACTATGTGTGCAACCATCATCTCAAAGGTCAAACTGACGATCGTCGTCCGCTGCGAGCGTGCTTTTCCTATGTTGTCGACAACTATGCCGAGTGCTTGCGCGATCGCTATCCGGAAGACTCGATCACGATTCTCGAGATTGTTGACGCACTCATGCCGTCACAAAAGTACGATCGCAAGAGCATTATGGGTATGGTCAGCGTGGTGGCGACATTTTCCAAGCTTTTGCGAAAGCACAAGAAGAATCTGCACGAAGACGCAATGATGCTGGAAGTGATCGAGGTCGACGAGTGTGGACACTTTGTTCGCGAACGCACCACTGTCCGCTCTCTGATCGCACGCATTTTTTGGTACGATCAAGTGATGGCAGAAACGCCGATCTATCGTGGCGTCAAATTGCAGTATGCTATCGACAAGGCACTCAACGATCGTCGCTTTGGCGACCTTTTGCGCACCGTGTTTGCCGGAGAGTCACTCGACGTTGCTGACGAGCGTCTGCGCATCGCTCTGCCAGAGCCGACTGGAACGCATGCTCAACAGGAGAAGTTTGGTCACTGGACGAAAGACGGACGCGCCACCGACTGTTGTGTCTACTGTGGTGAAACATTCAATGATCCGCTCGATCTCTATGCCCATCTCAAAAAGGAATTTGGCCCCTACTTTTTCAATGGTCAGCGCGCTGTGCAGTGCGCCATCCAGGAACTGGGCATCACCGCCAGCGACACCGATCTGTTCAAGCGCACCAAGCAGATCGTCTTCAAGCGCCACGGCATTTTTAACGGGGCACTGCACACACAGTTTACAAAGCAACGTCTCTTTATGTTTATCCAAAAATTCAAAGAGGTTCTCGCTGCTCGTCCCAACTGATCGATTGAACCCACTTTTTTTCACTTTCCAACCACGTCGCTTCCCAACCAAACCTGCACTGCAGACTGTACCGCGGCCAACCAAAAAATCCAGAGGTTTGTTTTTTTTGTTTGTGTTTGAACGAACAAGCTGTTTTGAGCGAACCGGCGGTTTGAACGAACAAGCTGGTTCGAGCGAACCGGCAGTTTGAACGAATGTGAGTGAGCATTCATCTTCAGCCGCCCAACAATCTGCATCCTACAAACAACAATGTTTGACTGTCAGCTGTTGAACCTTTCTCTCTTGTCATTTATCTTGGCGGCCGGCATGTTTCTGACACTGCCCTGCTTGCTCAATGACCAAAAAGCGGCAGTATGCATCGTTATTCTGTTTGTTGGCAGCGCGTGCTTCACATGGTTGGGCGGTGCACTTTTATTTGCTTCCTTTTTGGAATGCGGCGGACCGGAAGCAGTCAGCGCACTCTTTTAAAGTCTGTAAAAAAACTAAACAAAAGTATTGAACAAACAATACGCTTTTTGACTTTTTTTGCTTTTATTCGTACGTTCCTCTGGCCCGTCAACGATCAATCACGGCTTGCTTTCTGAAAAACATGTTTTCCAGTACTTTTGTGTTTCTGAATTGAATTGTCGCGGGGTTTGACTAGACGTCGGCACAGGTGTCGGGGTGGGTGATTGTTGCGCACCAATCTCGTGAAATGGGCAAAGAACAGCGAGATTCCCGCCACATGAACAGCGCTGTTCGCGTGGGGCACTTTCCTGCCCACTCTTGATTACGGCCGGTGAAGTTTTTTCTTGCCGCCTTTGTTTCGAGTTTTGCAACAGCGATCGTGCGCAATCCATACAGACATCGATAGGGCCGTCGTGATAGCATTTTAAAATGTTGCGTGCCTGGCACGCATCGCAAATGCGAACGACTTTTTGTCCGAATTGGTTGTATGTCGCATCATGCAACAGGCTACCATTGGTTACAACATGGCGTAGCATTCCCTCGGAACAGCGCGGCGATTGAGAGTCGCCACCGACGGGTCGCCCCATCACACCCGACACGCGGCCACGATACTGTTGTGGTGTTCCGCCTCTTTGGTCGCATGTGCCGTCGCTATTGTGAACCCAAAACTGGGGCAGAGAGATCGACATTGTTGTTGTCTTGGCTACGCTGTATTTTTGTGAAAAAATCGATTGCTTGCAAAAGCGCACATTTTGTCAACAACGTCAAATCGGCGACAAAAGAGTGTTCCAAAAAGCAGTGAAATTAAACAAAACCCGAATAGAGACAATGAGTTTGCCCAAAAATGAAACCGACCAGGTTTCTAATGCGAATGAGAGGGATACGAACGACTGCGACTCTAAAGTGTGGTCTCTCACAGACGCACAGCGGTGCGAACTGGTGCATTGTATAGCAATGTTGCCAAATAGAAAAAAGAAAGAACAGGAACGCTTGTGCAAACAGCGCTGGGACAATGCGGTTCAAAAGCTGAAAGACTTTGCATCGACCACTCTTCCCGGCTCTTCTGTGGCTACACGCATCGTTGATCGATCGCAATTTGCAGCGCTTGTCCGCGAAGCGGATGCTGTCGGCATTGTTGTTACACAGCTTGACCCGCCACCAGATCAGCCGATTGCCGATGCTGGCAACTTTGTTCGTCGTTGGTCAATGGATCTAAAGTAAACGATGAACATTTAACGGCGTTCATTTAATAGTCTTTCAGTGCAATAACAACATACGCCGCCACCATTGACAAAATCATTCCAAGCCCCGATATCCAAATTCGCCTCATCACCTGAGCGGGCTCTTCCATGACCTTTCCAGTCGCCAGGCAATATTTCTCAGCGTGCACAATCACATACTCTATGAACGATCCGACAAACAGACTTGTCGTCGCCAAAACAAGTGCCACAATCGATGCCCACTTGGCTCTATTATCTTTGTAGATATTCAGGTCGGTTGGCAGTGGGCGCGATTGCATATAGAGTTTCTCGCCGCAACATTTGCGACCATCATAAAAAATCTCGGTCGAGTTGAGCGAAAACTCTTTGGTGACCGCAGAGCGAAACGAGTCGCGCGACCAATTCACACCGGTTTTCTGTTGATGCGACCAATAGTTGTCCCACACTATTGTTGTGTTGCCCGTACACTTGTACGATACTTCGGCGGCCTTGCAGAGGTACAGCGAATCAACGCGCACGATCGTACAATCGATTCGTTCAAATCGTTTGACGGTTTCCTCTGCCATGTGCAGCGCGCTCTTTGTCATTTCAACCCGGTAGATCTCGAAACAAACTGCAATCAAGACCAAAATTGCAATCGTTGGTAGGAAAAAATAACGCGAATTCATTGTTGGACGGACCTTTTTTTTCGATTTGGTGTATTTTCCTGTCGTCCACGCGCGCCGTGCCCAACCCTAGTGCGCTCATATGGAGGAATACGAAGAAAGGTCTGTTTGCTCATATAGAAGAATGCAATTTGTAACTGTACACGCCCATCATTTTACAAAAGGTGATGCCGTGCGAAACACAAAGTAGTGCCATGCAAAGAACAGCAGCACTGAAAAACACCCCATTGCCGACAGAATCCATAGCGCAATGTAGAAACGCCTGGTCCAAACACCTGGCGTGTTTACCGGCAAACCTTGAGATAGAACAATAGAATATTGAAAACCCGCAACGGCAACACCTTCCACCAGCATCAAAAGTAAAAGTGTTCCGCCGATCATAAGGATAGAAATGTAGCAAAGCTTTGGCTGTACGATAATCTCGTAAATCGCCAGTTCGTGAACATCGGGTTCCTTTTGGAGGAACAACTCTTCTTTGCAGCACTTTTGTCCGTCGTACACAATGCAGGTCGACCAAAGTGGAAACACACTTGACACAAAGTGTCGAAACTGTTCGATTGTCTCGTTTCGCTTCGCAAACCGCACCGTCGCTGTGATGTTCCTGGAAATTGCCGAACAGTGACACGCGACAACTGCAGCGCTATCAAGTTCTATCGCATCGACATGCGTAACAGTGCAATTGTGTATCTCGAAACGCGCAAGACTCTGTCTCGCAGCAATAGACGCTTTTCGAACCGAGTCTCGGAAGCGTATATGTGCAGTTGCAGCACAAAGCATGCCCATGCAAAGCGTGAAAAACATGCACAACGATGGACCCTTCATTTTCGAGGCTGAGAGATTTTTCTGCGCTCTGCAAGCGCGTGCGTGCACGGTCGATTGAACGAAATTCTTCTGCGACGCGCACGGTTGAACGAAAAATTTGCCCCCAACCCTACCAACCAACACAACAAATTATAGCCAGCAATGAACAATAGTCAGGAAATGCTCTCTGATGACAAACATGATAATGGAAAGCGCACTGGCACACCCGATGGCGACAGTGAGCAAAAGAGACGCAAGGTGTTGCGCACCGAGGATTTCCATTTCGATACATTTGCGCATTGTCTCGACGCTGCGCTTTTTGTTGCCGAAATGCATCGCAACCAAACGCGCAAGACTGGTGGAGCGTACGACGTCCACCCGTTTCGTGTCGCCAACATTCTCGCTGAAGCGGGCGTGCGTGAAATCGAAACACTTGTCGCCGGCATGCTTCACGATACTGTCGAAGATACCGAAGCAACGCTCGCCATGATCTCGGCGCGATTCGGTGCACTCGTTGCTTCCATCGTCGGCGAAGTGACCGACGACAAGGATCTCAACAAGGCGCAGCGCAAGCGTGCACAAGTAGAGCACGCAAAGGTGGCGTCTGTGGCCGCCGTGCAAATCAAGATGGCCGATGCGATTGACAATCTGTCGGGGCTTGTTAACAATCCACCGCCATCTTGGACTGCCGAGCGCCGCATCGGTTACTTTGTTTGGAAGAAGCAGGTCACTGCGTCTCGCCACGGAGTCTGTCCGGCCCTCGAAGAGCAACTGGCGACGCTGTTTGGCGCTGTCATTCCCGAAGACGCCGATGAAGCGGCGCTTTTGCGAGATTATTATGCGAGCATGGAGACGAGCGTAGACTGATTGATTGCTGAACCGTGCTCTGCTGATCCTCAATTTGAGATTTTTAAAGAAATTTATTTTATAATCCATCTATGACGTTGCCTTCTTTGCGTCGCAAGCATTTGGTTGCCCAGACGCATCATTACAAAAACGCAGTGGTAACTGCACAGAAAATGGGGTGTGCAAAAAAGAGCCCAATCCAGCGTCAGTCTGCTGTGACTTTTGCAATGCCGCCATCCAACAGCAGGTATGCAAAGCCGGCCAATGCACCTGTCAAGTGTCCGATAAATGAAATGTGCGGCTGCAAGAGGTTTGGTAGAATTTGGATGGCCACGTCGAGTGCAATATCGCCAATAGATCCACCAAGCAGATAGTTGCGCACGACAATTAGGCCAAAAAGCACGCCAGAAAACCCAACTGTCGTTCTCTTAGTTGACGGGAACAATTCGTGCGCCACAAAAAGCAGTGCGGCAGAAAACACGGTGAGAAACACCAACATTTGCACAAATTTGATTGTGCTCATCGAGTTGGCGAGCGGCGTCACTCGCCACAGCGCAAAGAGATTGGAAAAAAGGTGGAGAGTGTCGGCGTGAAAAAACTGCCGCAGAACATAGTCGAGCGGCTCCACACTCGAATTGGGCATCGGCGCGCCGACAAAATAGATAAGCATGAGCAATGCACCGATGACGAGGATCAGTGAGTTTGGCTGCAAAGAAACAAAGTTGCCAATAGCCAACTGGGTCACAGGTTGAGCAGAACCCGTTCCTGCAACAGCGCTGGTCGACATTTTACGGTGTGGTAACTTTCAATCAAATGTGATCCAGCAATATGCTAAACCCCTCTGAAAACCTTTTTTGCTTTAATTATACACATAGATGCAATCGTTTGCTCCACAAACCTACTTTTCATTTGCCAGTGGTTGCGCGAACAAACTGGAATGGTTCCGTTCCGTCAATGACGTACACCTGCTTTTCAATGTCGTCCAATCTATTGTGCCCAAGCAAGCAAAGTCCGCAGGTCTTGCTGCGATCGTTTCGACACTGCTTGCACATTGCATCGAGAATGTCGCATCCCACAGCCAGACTCGCTTCGTTCTGCTCGACATTTGCCGGATCAAGATTCTGTTTGGGCTGTCGATCGCGCCAATTGGGGTTTGGTAGCGTAGCGTTTTTTAGCGCCCGTACGCACACCACTGCTCATGCTTTGCCAAGGTGCAAAACAGTTTTAAATACCGAAATATGCTGACCAAAAAAATCTTCACGTTTTCAGTGTGTCTGCGGCGCGCTTTACAAGCATGAATATTTTCCATTTCCTAAACATTGTCTCGCGATCGCGCATCTCTCGATTCAAGCACGCATCATAAATGTGCACAGATATGAGCACCGGCAATTGGAGATGCGCGAGACCAAAACACAACCATTGCTTTTGCAGCCTTATGTAGGTTTGTACAACAAAGTCGTTTGCGGCCTTTGTCCACCTGTTGCCCGACCGAAAAACATTGATAGTCGCACCAGAAAGCAAAAGTTTCTCGACGAGTTGCTCGTTTTTGTCTTTGCCTGCAATGTCAAGATAGTGATTTAGGTCTGCGCCGTTTTGCGCCAGAACGGGAATTACGGCAACATTTCCACAACAAGCGGCTGTTTTCAACATTTTTGCAGAGGGCACGACAGCAAATCGACGCAAAAGATAATCGACAATATGGTTTTGCCGACTGTTAATCGCACGACCAATCAAATACCGCAGTGTCTGCGCTTTTATGTCGTTCTTGTAAAACAACATTCGCCTGAGGCGCAATAACTCGCCACACTGCACGCACCAGAGAACAATTTCACGGTCTTGTTGCATTCCGCTTTCGAAAAGTAGGTCCAACACATTGCCGTGCGAAGAAACATTGTTTTTTTCTGTTAACGATTGCATCAACACTGACATTACTTTGTCCCGCACGCGGTTTGTTAAAATATCACAGGCAATTAGAAAGCGGAAGACTTTCTCAATGTCAATCTTTTTGTGCCACCAAACGAGCCGTGAAAAAAACCTTGATCCGAAAGAAACGTTTTGTGCTACTGCAAATTGAATTGTGGACATATTCAACCACAATATGTGTGGGTGGTCAATCTGTATCGGATCGCGATGAAAATTTCTCAACGCACACAGAAATTGCACATCTTGCTTTGCCAGAATTCTGTCGAAAACGCAAAGTTGCCGTTCCTTTTTCCCTTTTGTCATAGCTAGACCTGCGGCCAAAACAAGTTGGAATAGATCAATGTTACGACCCAAATATGCAACATCGATGAGGTTGTGCTTTTTTGATGTCAAATCAATTCTGGCACCACAAATGATGGCCTCACGTGCCTCAATAAGGTTGCCCGTGAACATTGCGTTCCACAACATATCATTGTACTGCACAGCACAGTTGGTCATAGTTTGTGAAACCAAAAAAGGCGTTGCAAAAACAATGAGAGGGTGGTCTGGCTGATGAATGAAAAGATACACCAATTTATTTTTGCTATGGAAACGGGTCGGGCAGTGTCGGTGGTGCGCCGGTCATTGCACAAGTTGCGTCGAGTCCCGCAGCACTGCTGAAAGAAACATCGTAGGTGAGCGCCGGCATTGCCGGTGGATCGGTTGTGTTGTCCACGCCACTCCATTGCAGTCGCTCGACCCACTGCAGCGTCGGCGACGCACCGGGCGCCACCGGGCTCGGGTCGACAAACGTGACACCGAGCGAGATAATGTCGGCAGGGTAGGCGGCTGTTGTCGACGTTACAGCGATTGCATCGGTCGAAGCGTTGCCGTTGGCGTAAAAGTATTGGTACGTGACATCGTAGAGCACGGCGCCCGGTGTCGAATCGACGAGCACCGCCGGATCGGGCACAGTGGGCAGTGCGCCGGCCGGACACGCAATGAATGGATCGGGCAGCACCGGCACGGTACCTTGCATTTGACAGGTATGATTCAGTCCAAGCGTGTTGCTAAAGACAACGTCATAGGTCGGCACTGTCATTGTTGGCGGATCGTCGTTCTCATCTGTGCCGTTCCACTGCACACGCTCTGTCCATTGCAGCAGTACAGTCGCTCCGGCCGCAACGGGACTCGGGTCGACAAACGTGGTGCTCACCGGCGTCACGCCGCTCGGGTACGAAGCAGTGGTTGGCGTAAGAACAATCGATGTTGTCGGCGCGGCAGAGTCGTTTGTGTAAGAGTGTGTGTACGTAAAGTCATAAAGCACTGCGCCCGGCGTAAGCGGTGCGACAAGCTGAGCCGTTGGAGTGCTCAACGCGACAGGCGCAGTGGGACAATCGACAAACGCCTCGGGAAGTGCAATGATGTTTCCATTAAACGGACACTGCACTGTGCTCAGATTTTGCGTGTTTTGCGTTGCAATCTCGTACTGCGAGTAGGACATGGTGGGCGGCGAGCCACTCGTGCCGGTCCACAGAAGAGTTTCCGTCCATTCGAGGAGAGCGCTGTCGCCTGGCGCCAGTGGGCTCGGATCGACAAACGAAATCGACTGCGACGTGACGCCGGCCGGCAGCACAGACACCGACGTGATCGTCATCGATTCGATTGTAGCGACGTTGACCAAACTGCCGCCGTCCGAGTTTTCAAAGGGCGACTGCCAGGTGATTGTGTACAGCACGGCGCCAGGTGTGCCGTCAATGAGCGTTGCTGTGTCGGGAAAGCCTGGCGCAGCGTCGACGGGCGGCTGAAGCATAAACGGACACTCGCGCACCTCGTTGCCAGGGGCGACGTCCAGTGTGTCTGTTCGACAAATGATGCCAAAGCCAGTGTTTTCACCGGGACCCGTGTAGCCGGCGTAGAGCGCCAAATCGGTGAGCACGGCGTCGACGTTGCGCGCCGGATTGTCATAGATCGTCATTGCCTCTACAGTCGCCGTATTGACGGCGCTGCTCAAAAAGTTGTTGCTAAACGTAAATTCCGGCGTCTCGAGTGTGAAGCGTTCCGAGCGATCGAGCAGCGGCAACGGACCCGTGTTCACAGGAACGCTAGCATCAGTGCCATCCCACGCGACATTAAAGTTTGATTCACCAGTGATTGTTTGGCACGGGTCAACTGTGTCGCGCACTCCCTGCTCGGCCGGGCCCGGCGGTGCAATGCTGCCCGAGTCAATAACAATGTCGCCGTTGGCAAACTGGTCGAAGATTTGAACATCGAGCAAACGGCGATCGCCATCGTTGTAGATCGTGAATAGCAACTTGCCGCGAAATTGACCAATGCTCTCTTCCAACGGATAACCGGGCGCCCACTCTTTCGAAAAGCAAAACGACGGACCGTCGATCGGCAGAAACGTGCGCGAGTCGGCACGTACAAGCGCCTCATTGGGCGCACGCGCAAGCACACTGGCGTCGTTGAAAATGCGAATTGTGATCTTTGGATCGATGCAGAAGCGAACGACAACCCAGAACTCGAGGCTCGTGCCTGGCAACAGCAAGCCGTTGCCGCCGGCAACATAGGGGTCGCCGTCGGGTCCGCCCGTTGCTGTCCACTCGGCATTGCCATCAAACGAGCCAAACGCATCATCGCTGCTGTCGGGTCCGGCGCTCTGAACTGGCGGCTTGACGACGTACTGCGCGCAAAAGTCCACGCCGCCGCCGTCAACCTCGTTGAGTTGATCGAAAAAGTCGTCACAGATGCGCACATTGTCCACCGGGACGTTTCCGCTGTTTGTGACTTTGAATTTCAGCGTCGCCTGATAGCAATTGTAAGTGGGCGGCGGCGGGTTGTTGAGGTCGTGCAAAACTTCATCGCCCGGCGTCGGCGGCGCATCGATTGCAAAGAGCACATTACTGAGATCGGTGAGGCGCTCGGTTGTCTTTTGCAGAATCAGATTGGGACAGTCGTCCGAAACAATGGGAATGACAAGGTTCATCTGTTGCAGCGCGCTGACGCACATGGCATTGTAGCGAACATAGAGCGCCGCGTCACCTTGCACTGCCGGCAATGCGCCCGACACGTTTTCGTCGACACAGCTTGGAGCCGGAACATCGATTGTACCGATTATTGAATTGTTCGACGGCATATAGTCATAGCGCACGCAAACCGTGAAGCCCTGTCCCGGCAGCAATGCGACACTGTTGGACGCGACGAGACGGTTATCGCTGCTAGTCAGCCCTCCGTTGATGCCAGTGTAGTTGGCGTTGGGAGTGACACTGATTGCCGGCTCGGGGAACGATTCGATAATGGTGACTTGCTGATTGTACACTGTTCCGAGTTGTCCAGCGACAACGCCATTTGCCACCATTGCGTCAATGAGATTGAGGTAGGGCCGTACGTTGAGTAGGACGCTACAGCCGCTATTGCAAAACGTCATTTTGAGTTCCACGGAATAGGGTTTGACAAACTGAACACGCCGATCGAACGGTATGTCTTGGTACAGGTTGACACGACGCTTGGCCGGTCGCACATGCATCAGGGTTTTGTCTACAGCGAGCCGCGGGCAGTCGTCGCAGAAGAATTTATCTTGCGCGTCGCACTGCTTGCTCTGAAGAAGCGAGTCAATGTACGACAACTGCGCCACGTTGCACAGTGGGCTGTCTGGTGTCATGAGAAACAATGCGTTGCGTTGAAACGACAGTTCAAAGTCGATTGCAAACGCATTGCCACCAATAAGTGTGTAGGACGCTTGTCCGAGCAAGTTGCTATTTGCTGCACCGTTGTACGCAGCGTTCATCGTCGGAAGAGTTCCGCTGCCGCACGTCCATCGTGCAATCGGGTCAACGGGACTAGAAAACGACGTGTTGCCACCGAGCGCACTCTGCACGTCGTCGACAATCGATAGAATGTTGAGCGGCGTCACGCCAGTGTTTTCGATTGTCAACGTTACCGGAACGTTGACGCGACGTGCCACATTGTCCATGTGCGCTTGGCCAAACCGCTTTGTAAAGCGCGCCTGACCACCGCAGTCGCGAAAAGTTGTGCTCGTCATTGCGTGCAGCGTGCCCGACTGATCGACCGACGTGTCGGTGATGGCCTCGACAACCGTCACAAGATTGCGCAGTTGCGCAGTGCATTGGCCGGCCGGCAGGATCCAATGCGGCGCAGTGACGCGGTACTCTACGGTGTTGCACGTGTGCGCCGGCAACGGTTGCGCGTCGACCAAGACATTGCTCAGTGCCGGGTCTGTGCTGGGCCCAGAGCCGGCAAATGTCGCGTTGACAAATGCCAGATTTGTGGGTGGCACAAAGCTGACGTTGAGCGTGGCCGGGTCATCTGCGCCGAGACCGGCCGCTTCCGCTTGGGCACGCACATCGTCGGTGAGCGTCAAACTGGTGAAATCTTCATCGCCATTGTTGCAGATTGTTACCACGTAGTGAATTTCAAACAGATCGGTCTCTGTGTTGTAGAGCGGTTCGCTGGCTGTCTTTTGCAGTGTGAGTGCTGCACCGCCGCCAAAACACTTTCCAATCAACTGCCACTCGCAGTCGCGTGTGTATGTCCACAGATTACCAACGATGCAGTCAATGAGGTAATCACCCACAACGGGCAGTTTTCCGGGAGCATCGTCGTCGAGCACTGGTCCCTCGACCTCTTCGCTGCCTGTGAAATTGTCGTAGAAGAAGATTTGTGATTGGCGAAAAGAAATCGGTGCGCATTCACCGCACTTCATTGGCAGCCAGCCGCACGTGCATCGGTCAATGTCACCGTCGTCATCGTCGTCATGCAGTGTTTTGCCGTAATAGTACATTTGACCAGTCTCCACGGCGAGCAGTGTCTGGCCAATGTCGACGCAGAGTCGCGGCGGATGTGTCAGAGGCGATTGGCACTGCACAATCAACGGCTGGCGCTCTGCTTTGCCACACTTTGCGCGTTTGCTGCGCGGTGCGCATCGAGACTGCTGCTCGTGCGGTGCGCATGAGACACATGATCGATCGCGTTTTGTCGCAGACTCGTCACTTGTCTCGTGTTCTTGCGATGAAGACATTTACGCGTCGATCGATGTTGTTCTGTTTTTCTTTCACGAAAGAGTGTCGATGCAAAAAAACAAACCAAACACGTTCTCCAGCACAAATCACTTTCTTTCTTCTTTCATTGATGAGCGATTTTGTGCCTATTGTGTGGACGGACGAGCAGGCCAACGAATATCTGTCTCACACGCCGCCCAACGGTCACATGCGACCAATCGAAACCAAAGACCAGGAAAGTGTCGTGGCTCTGTTAAAAAAACTTGGTTTGTATGAACGCAATCGTGAGAACATCAATGGACTGTTGTGGCGTGCCGACAATGTCTTTTATGTTATAGAAAATGCAGGTATGTTGGATCGCGTTCCCAGTTGGTTGGCAAACAAATACCCGGAATGCAATTGCACGCCGTTAGATCGCAGCATGGCGCACATGCGCCTGTGAAACTGGACAATTGATAAATTGAAAAAGTGCTCAACAATCGGGCACCGAGTCTTTAATTTGTACAACCTCACTGGCACCGGCACCGGCAGATCGCGAGCGCAGCCGCCGAAACCACAGCGCAGTGCTGCTTCCGGTTGCCGCCGCGATTGCAACGCCCGACCCAACCAGCATACTGCCCGCCAAGGCGCCTGCACCTGTACCAATTGCGGCACCTGCGGTCAACACACCAAGGACCTTTAGTGCGTTCATCGGCAATGCTCTGCCCGCCTCGGGTTCTTTATCTGTTTTCGTGTTTTCAGCGCTGTCCAGCGTACATTTATCTGCGATTTCACTCGACGTTTCTTCTCTACCACTTGACAGCGCAGGTTGGTTGGCCTGGTCAGTGGCGGTATCGTCGGAATCGCTGCGCAGCAGGTCGGCAAGCGAACTCAACAACTCACTCACTATCTCATCGGTGCATGGGCGGGTCTCGGGCGTCTTGGGTCGCACACTTGTCAATTGCGATGACTGTTGATCATCTGCTGAAGATGCGCCGCCGAGGTAGACTCGTCGCGGCTGATGCAACACTTGCTGCCGCCCAAAGTCATAGACTACGTCGGCATTGTGTACCATTGTTTGGGATCTTGCTGCATTTCGGTGCCCCGCGGTGATGGACGATGCACGTACACGCGCTTGTGCAGCAGCACAGGCAGCTGCGTGTGACATATGTTTGTCCAATCACGTTGTACTTTGGAGAGGTGGCATGAATATTTTCAAAGACTCACAAAAACCAATTGGGGGGCGCAAAGAAACATCTTGTGAGTCTGTGAGTCGGAAGACTTTTCGCTCTGACAAGCAGACACTTTTTTCGCTCCGACCGACGCGCTGCCGTCACAAAGCATCCCCCAAAAAAAAATCAAAAATGAGTCTCTTGGAAGGCACCGACACCACGCCGCTGACAAACTTTGTCGAATCTTTGATTGAACGGATGCGCGCTGTCAACGCGTTTGCAACCCAATTTCAAAAAGAAGTCAAAGAAGCGTTTGTATCGGACGACGTTGTTGCGGCGCGCCTCATTGCCGAACAGGAACGTGCGCGACGTGGTTTTTTGACTTCGTACGGTGGATTGCTGACGATGCTGCAGTCTGGAAAACATTCCGTCTTTCTCATCGGAATTGACGAAATTCGCTCAAAAAGTGAGCGCGCCTACACAAACCTCTACGAGGAAATGAAACAGAGCGGCGAAAAGGCAACGTATGAAAATGCCAAGGAACGCCACTTTTCCGACATTCATCCAAACTATCGTTGAAAATTATTGAAGATCTTTTTTTCTAAACAACAACTGCCTGACCATGATCAATTCAAACGGATGTTGTTGTGGGTTGATTGTGTGGCAGTTTGTAGATTTCATTCTCATCTTCATTGGTTCCCTGCCCGATGCAAATGGTGTTGGATTGTATTGAAGATATGCCAATTGGGCAGAAGTATATTTTTTTCAATTTCTCGCTAGTGCCAGAACACGTTTCTACATGCGCGGGTTGCTCAACGTCGCCGACGTCGGCTGTGACGCGCTTTGTCGGTTTTGGAAACAAACAGTGGTTGTAAAAGCGATGAGAATGGCAGAGCATGATGAAATGTCGGCAATTTGCTTATGGACACACGGTTTCTATTAACCGTGCTGACCATCGTCGGCATCGGTGTGGGCATGGGCGACGATTTCAGAGCGGGGCCACCACGATCGTCGTCGTGCGCATGACCACTGTGTTTGGGCGCTCGATGATCGACAGAGTCTGCGCGCTTGCTTGACCGGCGTCTGTGACGACCGCTGCGACTGTGCGTGCGGCGTCGCCGATGATGCTTGGAGCGCGGGTCACGGTCCGATGACAAACGGCCGCGCTCGGCGTCATCAACAGGGGAAGCAGCAGCTGTAAGCTTGGTTGCGACAGACGCGCGCTCGCTGACAATATTGGGCGTTGACCTGCTGAATGAAAGTGCGCGCTCTTTGGCAATGTACTCGTCTTCGAATGTGACGCGGCGAGGCGCAACTGGCGACGGCGGCAAAGGCGGCGGAAGCACCGATGCAGTTCGATCCACGCACGAATTACGGCGCTTTTTTTGAGTGGCGACCAACGGAACACGCCTTGCTGGTGGCGGTGTGCCCGCCTTGGATTTGGCCAGACCAAGTCGGACTCGTGCAGTTTTGGTGGCCGTGGTGGTGGTGGTGGAATCGCCGAGTGGCACTTTGCTTGCTTTGCGATCGCTGTTTGTCGGCGGAGCGCTGCTCTCGCGCAATTGATCGACGAGCGGTCGCAACGGCGGCACAGCGGCGTACGCAAGTATGTACAAGCCGTGCTGGGCCGTGCTGTGCCACATGCGCAGGTCGATGACAAGCGCGACGCGTTGCGGAATGATAAATTCGTTGGCCGTTTCTACCAAATCACGTGCGACGTCAGTGTTGGTGTGAAGGATACGCTCGATAAATTCAACGTGCTCTGGTTGAAGGCGGCTTGTAAACACCACCTTGTCGGCAGACACATTCCCAAAGTCTAGCATCGATGTGCTCTCTACAATTGCGAGCGCGTGTGCACGCTGAAAATCAGTCTTTTCGCCAACGCAGCGTTGCACAAATTGCAACGACGAGAGGTCATTGCACTCGTCAAAGTAGAACAGCATGTGCGGCGGTGCACAGCTGTTTGGCTGGTTGATATGATACTCTCGCTGACGGTTTTGGCTCACCCATTGCTCGCCCTGCTTGCGGAACGTTGTTCGTTTGTGCTCGTACTGCTGTCCTTGTCGCCAAACGAGCGCCTGCGCTGCAAGTTGGTTATCGCGCGACTCGCCCATTGTGTGCGCATGTGCACCGTCGCCGAAAAGCCTATCAAAGTACGCGTCGGCATAGTCGATCGATTCGCCAATATAGAGCGGCGGAAATTGTGAGAGAAACGAGCCGACGCACTCGTGCATAATGTTCTCGGCGACGCATGTCTTTCCCGAGTGCTTTTCGCCGCACAAAAGAATCAGCGCACCATCGGCGGCGAGGTGCGACGCTTCGAGTGGACGAACGGCGAGCGAATCAACTGTGGCATTTTGTGTCGCAAGAGTCGACGTTTTGTGCGACATATTTTTTCTGTTTGTGTGTGGTTTTGCAGTGTGTCTTTTTTGCGCTACCAATTTTTTTCCGATAATCCAGTGCAGACGCCACCGAACAGGAAAAATCACTTTTTAGTATAGATAAAATGACACCCGAAAAATGCTGCGCACTCGGACACACTGAGAGTTTACTGTTGTGTGTTTTTTTCCACTATTGTCGCAACTGATATGCCGAGTAGGGACAGTTGCGCCGAAAAAAACAGCACCAATTGTGCCGAGAACCAGTCGGGAGAACAGAATGGCCACTCGTGACACTTGAACACGCCATCGTAAATGGTGCCGCACCGCGCGTCTTGGTTTCGCACGTACACTGGTGCCACCCACTGCCACGCTTCGAGTGGACTGCATCGCAGTTGGAGGTGAAATGTGGGCAAATTCGTTCTCTCACAAATACCACAGCAGTTGTTTGTGCCGTTCTGCAACGCTGCTGCCTCTATGACCAATCGGTGATCGTCTTTGACGTGAATGACACGCGGCTCTGGATTCGGTTGACAGAGCGGCGCATCGTTTTCAACCCGTTGCGGTACCCGCCATGCAACGTGCTGGCACATCTGTGGCAGTTTGACATCGACGTAGGCAACAGTGAAAATGTTCGCGGCGCCAGACTCGTTGAGCCCGATTGACGCATTGTGGCACGGTACATCGAGCACCGGGTCACTCACGTCAATGTAGGGCCGTAGATTGGCCGGACCGACAATCAGCAGGCACAACAGCGGCACAATAAACATGACGGCTGTCACTCTGTGGCATCCAGGTTCGCAGTGTTGTCCGATAGAGCAAATGTTCATCGCAATGACTGGCCAAATCAATGCCAGAAATATTAAAATTCCGTAGGCGGGCGTGGGAGTGCGACAAATGAAGATTGTGAACAGAATGCTGAGTAGGATTGCGGGAGCGGCGCGCAAAAACCCAATTCTTTGACTTGTCTTTGGTCTGCTTTGATGAGCGGTGTGTCGCACTTGCAAAGAGTCGGCGTCTGCTGTTGACGAAGCCGAACCATCTTGATCGCGCGTGGAAAGTGAAGCGTCCATTTCGATTTGGTCATCGGTGGTGACGCAGCGGTTGTCGGCGTACATGGAATCTGCAATCTTGGCAAAAATTGCAATTGTGCCAAACGAAACAAAGCCGGCAGAGACTGACCCAGACGCAAACAAGAACACTGAAAAAAGACTGCTGATCGCAGTCAAAGCGACAGCCGAAAAGAATTCGTTGTCGTTAAAAGTCATTGCTAACGGGTTTGTCAGGGGTTTGCTTGCTGGTCGGTGCGACCATTTATGTTTTTTTTTATTTTTTTCAAAGGCCATTGGCCACTTTGAGCGAAAATGACATTGCGGCACTGTCGGCCTTGCTCTCTTCCGATGAGTGTCTATCGTACCAACCGTTTGCGCTACCGTAATCGTCCAGTGCTTTCGCTGCGCCCCAGCCAGCCATAAATGACACGGAATCGCCAGCCAAGTTGAGATAGTTGTCAATGCGCGGCTTGCCACCCGGCCACGCTGGAATGTATTTGCGCACAAACGACGAGCCGCTTTCGCTGTTGCCGAGAATACCAAATGTTGCGTGTGCTAGCGTCGAGATCACCAGCGAAATGTTCCAAAAGTAAAACAGCACTCCGACCGCAAAGTGCAGCAGCGAGTACTGATCGAGAAACATTGTTCCACCATACTGCACCATATTCAAAAACAATAGTTGAGTGAAAGCCTTTTTCAAAAAACAAGAGGCCGTGTCGGGCGGTTGCGTTGGTTTTGCTATTTAAAGAGAAAATAGTGGAAAAAACACTACACAACCGTGTCATACTCTTTACTGCAAAATGCGCGCCAAAACAATTGGCTCGGCGAAAACATACTGTCTATGTAGTAGAACAGGCGGCTGTCTTGCGTCGGTTCCAATTCAATGGAGCCGTCGATCCAGTCGCGCACGGTCAATTGTGCGGTGCCGACGAGCGCTAAAATGAATGTGGCGTAGATGCGATCGATAGTTGTCGCGTAACTTGCGTGTGACGAGCGTTCGTTCTCGAGCGCGTCTTGAACGGAATAGTAGAGCGAGTAGAGCGAATTACCAGCAAATTTGGATGACGCGCTCTCGTAGAGCAATTGTGACGCATTTGCTTGCGCTTGTCCGCGCTTGTGCTTTCGACGTCTGTTGTACAGATCGCGCGATTCGCCGCCGAGCGGGTCGACGACACTGTGGAATACTCTACAGAGCGCATTCATATAGTTTGCCAACGCGACTGGGTCAAGAGCACTCAGGCGAGCAACAATTTTGGCACGCGACTCGCCATTGCGAGCGTCGAGGGGGTACTCGTGCACAGAGAATCCGAGCGCCGACTCTAGCGTCGCCGTATCTTTGACGATCACCAGAACCTCCACGAGGTAGTAGAGCCGCAGCGAGAGGAGCGACGTAAAGTGATCGAGAGCAGCTTGCACGCGCCGATTTTGCTTCAGCTGCACCCCAACTGCAGAGAAGAGCCTGCGAATTTGAAACGCATACGCCGGATTACTGACAAAGCCGGCCAGGTGTGCAATATCGTGCGCAGCAAGGGTCTGGTTGGTGTGCTCCCGAACTGCGTCACCGATCGGAAACCGTCCGCTCGACAGGAGCGACACAAATTCGGCGGGCGTCAAAAGATTGGCGCTCGCATAGTTGCTGTCTGAAAACAGGTCGTCGCAAGTCGAGTCGGTGACACACACGATTCTGCTGCTGCTACGGCTACTATCCTCTTGAACAGTGGCTTTGAGAATCGGCGCGGTGTCTGGCGGCGGAAGCAGTGCGCGAAAAAGGTCGACCGAGCGCGCCGCGCCGGTTTCTTTGTTGCGAAACATTTTGACAGGCACAAACTGTGTCGCGCCAGGCTGTGACCGCAGCCATAGCAGACACTCGGAAAAAGTAGCAGAGTGCGGATCGGTGCCAAATCGGTAGCCCATTTGCGACATTTGCTGCGCATAAGAGTCGCCGGCCACAAAATTTCGCCACAATACTTTTTGCGAAGCTGCAAAATCTTCGCAGATGGCCCGATCTATTTCGTCCGTCCACTTTTGCATTGTCGATGTCATTTTTGAGAGACCAACTCTTTGTTTGCAATTGTGCGATGAATCTCGCTTTTTTGGTCAGAGCGAAAAAAGCCGGTCAGAGCGAATGGACGATGCGAAGCGAAGCGATCGGTGCGAATCGCCGGTTGTCGATCGCCGCAAAACACAACTCTCTTCAACAATGCTTGACGAAGCGACGTTTATCAACACTGCATTTAGCCAAGACAATGCCGACCTATTCAAAGAGGTTGTGGGCGTGGCAAGCTACTGTTGCTTTGATCGAACCGAAACGCGCGACATCTGCAGAATGTTTGTCACGGCCGCGAATCGACGACGTTGCCAGCGCTTCGCGCGAATCATTGAGTTTATCAAGCGCAGTTACAAGACAGTACACGACTTGATACTCCACATGTCAGACGACAAGAAGACCTATTGTTATTTTCACGAACCGGCGCTGCGCACAATGCGCACAGAAACCGCTGTCAAATTGCACCAGTTGTTGACAAAGACTATGCTCAGCGACATTGAGGCAAAAGATATGGTCGAATTGCAACACCGATTGTTGCAATTGTGCATCGATTGTTGGCGACCGCTGCTCGACATTCCGGTGCTGTGTGAGTTGGCCATTCAACAAATTGACTTTGCGCACAACTATCAGCGTTGGCAAGATGACAAAGAAACCGAAAGGGTCGTCAAAGTGTTTGCGGGATCGTGCCGTTTTTTGGCACGCTCGACGCTCGGAACGATCGACAACGCTGCCGCAAAGGCGTCTGTATCGACACTGGCCGACGAATTCGATTCGATTTGCAGCACAGCAGACCAGCGCGTTGATGTCGATTTTCTGTGCAAGCATGTGCGAACACATCTCGGACCAATTGGCGATCATCTCCGGACACACAGCGGCAGTGAAGACGACAGCGGTGAAGACGACACGGCGAGTGATGAAGATATGTTGCCGTCGATACCGCTCGAGCCAATCGAAAAGCTATCTGCCACGGTGGACAACATTTCCGATGCGCGGCAGCGTCGCTCGGCCGCTCTCAGTCAACCGACATCATTGCCGGGAAAGAAAGTGGCACCGGCTTTAACAGCGTCAAAATCGTCACCGTCACCAACGACCCGTCGTCATCGTGGTCGAAGACGCGGCCGCGGTGGTCAGAAAGCAACGGAACACTTTCCGTATGCAAAAGTCGACAGTGCGATGCAGAGAAAACAAGCAGAGCAACGTCAAAAGCAGCAAAGAAAGCAGCAGCAACAAAAGCAGCAGCAGAAGCAAAAGAAACGAAATCCGTCGCCGGAAAAGGCAGCCGCTTTGCAGAGTGCCAAGCGCGCAGCGTCGCCGCAAGAAAAGCAAGTGGATCAGTCAACATCGAGCGAAAGCAAGAGCAAGCGCCGAGATGCTACTTTGTCGTCTGTTTGGGTGAATCAGTGAGAATCAGTAAAGCACACGCACCATCGAATCTTTTGAAAACACTGAAAGCAGGTCTGACGATCTTGCCACTCTCACAACCACGAGTGCACGCAAACAATTTTAAAGCATCGCTTGAAAAGAAACAAAGGTCAAAAAATGTTTACAGTGTCCCCCGCTTCGCGTCGTGGCAGTGACGTCGGCGTCGTCGTTGTGCGGGCGCCGGAAATGGTGCAGCACAAGCGCACTGACATTGGTTCCTTTGACCAGGCCGGCGCACAAGTGGTAGTGCATTTCAGTGGTGATCCAACATCTGATGCGACGGCGCGACAACAACAGCGACGCCCAAATCACACGGCCGTTGTCACAGCAGAC
>Ga0193961_1000301_pt1 | contig 19617 bp, 20 predicted proteins | sample FB_4_MG_FD_140371 | JGI IMG/M metagenome (GOLD analysis project Ga0193961, IMG submission 140371) | Microbial mat bacterial communities from the Broadkill River, Lewes, Delaware, United States - FB_4_MG | ecosystem: Environmental > Aquatic > Freshwater > River > Microbial mats | place: USA...
AACGATGGCAGTCACCGGGGTCGGCAAAGAAATGGCCCGCGATCAACGTTACTTTACATTAGCGACGCGCATTGCCGCAGAAATTGGTTCACACTTTGTTAAAACGTACTTTGTTGAACAAGGATTTGAAAAAGTCGCAGCAAGCTGCCCAGTACCAATTGTTATTGCTGGTGGTAAAAAACTACCTGAACTAGACGCACTAGATATGTGCTATCGAGCTATCGATCAAGGTGCCGCAGGCGTAGATATGGGGCGCAACATCTTCCAATCAGAAGACCCTGTAGCAATGATTAAAGCTGTACGAGAAGTCGTTCACAACAACATGTCAGCACAACATGCCCATGAGCTTTTCCTTTCACTTAAGAACAGTTAAGAGGGACTCTATGCACGTCACACTAGTAGAAATTAATGTTAAACCTGAGATGGTAGAACGCTTCAAGGAAGTGTTCTTACCTAACCATTTAGGCTCTATTAACGAAGAAGGTAATGTCCGTTTTGATGTACTACAAGATGCTGACGAACCGACTTGTTTTATGATTTATGAAGCATATCGAGATGAACAAGCAATGCTAGCTCACAAACAAACCGCTCATTATTTACAATGCGTGGAAGATCTTAAACCCATCATGACCGGTGCTCGTACCAAACGTGTTTATGATGGCTTAATGGTCGATGGATAAGCCGCTATGAGTAACCGATATTGGGTTCTTAATCATAATAGTCACTGCTTAAGCGTGGGGGTAACTGCTGCTGATTGGAGCAATATCACTCAATCTCTGCAGCCTCTCAAAACTGATTCCGAATGGTTACATCTTGATGTTATGGATGGTCAGTTTTGCTCAAAGCTGACTATTGGTGGATGGGCGATCAAGGCGTTGCCAAAGCAATTCATAGTCGACGCACATGTTATGACTATGTCACCCCTGACTCAAGCCATTGAACTGGCAAAGTGCGGAGCGCATATTGTGACATTGCAGTATGAGGCACTGAACAATGCCGTTGATGCTTTTTCATCACTGTCGGCGATTGAAGTCGAATATCAAGACAGAAGTCTTCCGTTGATTCGAGGCGTAAGCTTGTGTCCGGACACTGATGTAGAGGTGCTAGAGGTGTTGCTACCTCATATTGAAGTGATCCAATTATTGACTTTAGACCCGAGGACAGGAGAGAAGATGAATAGTGATTTATTCATATCTAAACTCGCTTCTCTTATTGATAGGTTAAAGCATTCTGCTTATAAACCACTCATTAGTGTTGATGGTTCAATGTCGTTAGATATAGCGAAAGCATCAATCAATGAAGGTGCAAACATTATTGTGTCAGGTAGTGCCCTTTTCAAAGAAAATGCACTGAGTGACAACTTAATGCATTGGCGCTCACATCTTTTTTCTTAGTAAAAAATCGCTTGTACTGCGTCCAGTGCAAGCGATTCTTATCATTCCAAAAATCAAATCATCCCCCTTTCAACGGCGTATTTAGCTAACTCAGCCGTACTGCTTAGTTCGAGCTTATGCTTAATATTTTGGCGATGAGTTTCCACTGTGCGGTAGCTAATCTCTAACATCGATGCCACCTTCTTGCTGCTGTAGCCTTGCGCCACCAGTTTAAGTACTGATTCTTCTCTACGGCTTAATGGATTGGGTTTGTCTGATACAGGTATTTCGCCTTGGGAAAACAGTGTCTGCGTTACTGATTCACAAAAATAGGTCGAGCCTTGCTCTACCGTCTTGATTGCCTGAACCATTTTTTCCGCTGAAATTTCTTTCAACATGTAGCCTACCGCGCCGGACTGCATCACTTTCATGATGTATTCACGGTTATCGTGCATAGTAAGCATCAATACCTTAACTTGCGGGCATTCTTCTTTAATGATTCGAGTGGCGTCGATGCCATTCATCAGTGGCATACTTACATCCATAAGCACGACATCTGGTTGAATAGATTTAACCACCTCAACCGCCTCCACACCATTGCTTGCGGTGCCAATGACTTCAAAGTCTTTCTCAAGACTTAGCCGTGCTATAAAACCATCGAGTACAACTTGGTGATCATCAACAATAACCACTCTGATTGGTTTATCCATAAACTAACTCATCCAATTGAAGTAATACGGTAATTTCTGTACCAAACCCTGGTTCGCTTTCTAGTTCAAAATCGCCGCCAATAAACTCAACTCTCTCACGCATATTGCGTAACCCTATCCCTGTTTTTCTCAATGTCGCTGCCACATCAAAACCAATACCGTCATCGCGAATAATCAATTGCAGCATATTCCCCATCTGCTGCAAGATCACAGTTACCTCGTTAGCCTGAGAGTGCTTTTCAATATTGGTTAACGACTCTTGAGCAACGCGATACAAAGTCGTGGCGACCTCAGACTTTAACCTGCCACGGCTAGTATCAAACACCGCTTCAATATTCAAACCTGAGTGCGCCCGAAAGTCTTGCAACAATGTATTGAGCGCTGCCTCTAAACCTATGTCGTCTAATGCACTTGGGCGCAGTTTGTGCGAAATGTGGCGCACTTCATTAATTGCCATCATTAACGATTGCTGCGAATGAACCAAGTGCTGCTTTTGAGCCTCATCAACCAGTTTATTACCTAACAACTCTAGATGACATTTACTCGAAACTAAAAGTTGATTGATCCCATCGTGGAGCTCCCTCGCTAAATGCTTCTTTTCATCTTCTTGAAACATCACCGTTTTGTGCGCCAGCTCTTTCAAACTACGGTCTGCGATACGGTGCTCATGCAAATTCACCGCTAATGTCACCACAACAATAACCGCAACGGTGACAACCACAATCACCATCATTGAGAAAAAGGTTGTTTCTATGTTTTGGTCAACCGCACTTTTTAAATTTGCCACTTCCTCGCTGACATCTTCGATGTAAAGCCCCGTGCCAACCATCCAATTCCATTTGTCCAACCAAGCCGCGTAGCTCAATTTAGTCACGGTTTCGCCTGTGGACGGTTTCTGCCACAAGTATTGATGAAAACCGCCCCCAGTTTGTGCTTGCTCAAGCAACTTAACAATAAGGTAATCACCATTCTTGTCCTGAATGTTGATTAAGTTCTGCCCTTGCAGCTCTGGCATGATCGGGTGAACAAGGTTAGTGCCGTTATGGTCATAAACAAAGAAATAGCCATCGGTGCCGTAACGAAGTTTTTCAATAATGGCTTTAACCTGTGCTTTGGCTTCTTGTTCTTCTAAACGGGTATCGTTATATACGTGCCTAATTGAGTCCAAAGCAAGATCAACGCTGTCTTTGAGCGCTGTTTCTTTTGACTTAATTAAACTAGAACGAAATATATCCACCTCGTTATCACGAAGTGTTTGCGCCTGATAAACCGAAATCCAGCTAATACTGATGGTCACAAGTAGCAGCGGCAACAAACTCAGTAGGATTAGCTTAGCTTTAAGAGGCATCCCTTCTCCCCTAACATATTGTAATGCAAAAAATAAAGCGGCTTACTAATGTAAGCCGCTTTACTGTATCATTTACATGACATTAACAAAAATCACATGATCACATTCCGTAAAATCCCGGGAAGACCAAAATCGTCGCCAATACTGCTATCTGTATCGCGATAAACGGCATCACCCCTCGGTAAATATCACGCGTTGTAACCCCCGCAGGTGCCACACCTTTGAGGTAGAATAGGCTAAAACCAAATGGTGGCGTTAAGAAGGAAGTCTGCAAGTTCATTGCTACTAAAATTGCAAACCAAGTCATATTAATGCCCATCAGCTCTGCAACAGGTGCAAGAATCGGCACGATAATGAAACAAATTTCAACGAAATCGATAAAGAAGCCGAGTACCAATATCACCAACATAGTGATAATCAAGAAGCCCCATTTCTCGCCGGGAATTTGTAGCATCCATTGCTCAACAAGATGATCACCACCAGTATAGGTAAATGCCATCGAGAACGCTGTCGCACCCAATAGAATGGCAAACACCATCGCCGTTACTTTAACTGTCTCTTTTGAAGCGTCGTAAATCATACTCCAGCTAAACTGTTTATAAAGCAGTGCAAGTACTATCGCCCCTGCTCCACCTAACGCGGCAGACTCGGTAGGCGTCGCAACACCAGCGAAAATTGATCCAAGTACCACAATAATTAGAGCGAGCGGTGGGATGACGGCTTTCAACGCATTAAACACTTCCTGCTTGCGACTAATAGTCTCATCAGGCTCTATCGGTTGAGCCGCCTCAGGATTCATTTTTGCGTAGATAAGAATGTAGATCACATAGGCGCCCACCAGCACCAAACCGGGCCAAATTGCCGCTTGGAATAGGTCACCAACAGGGACCCCAAGAACATCCCCCAATAAAATAAGTACGATTGATGGGGGAATGATCTGCCCTAACGTACCCGAGGCACAGATAGTGCCGCACGCTAAACCTTTATCGTAGTTGTATTTCAGCATCACTGGCAGAGAGATAAGCCCCATAGCCACAACAGAGGCACCAACCACGCCAGTTGAGGCGGCAAGTAGTGCTCCAACAAGCACAGTTGAAATGGCAATACCACCTCTTACGCCACCAAACAGCTTACCCATTGATTCAAGCAATTGCTCCGCCAAACGAGTTTTCTGTAAGACGAGCCCCATAAAGACAAACAGTGGCACAGCCATCAAGACGGTGTTTTCCATGATCGACTGAATTCGATATGGCATAAAGGCAAACATATCAAAGCCTTCTGCCCAAACACCAAAAATAAGTGCGATACCACCAAAGGTAAACGCAACCGGGAACCCTAGCAACAATGCAAATAGGGCAACAAAAAACATTACAATACCGACCATTTGTTGCCTCCTATTTCTCAGCAGTTACGTACATTAAATGCGGGTTAAAAATTCGATTAAGCGAATGAAGCAAAAGTCCAACACCACTGATCGACATGAAGAGGAATGACAGCGGAATCATCGCTTTAATTATCCAGCGGTAAGGCAAACCACCAGGGTCACCTGACATTTCATTGAGTGCGTAGCTCTCTTTGGCAAAATCAATACCGTACCAAGCAACCAGTAAACAAAAAGGAAGTAGGAAAAAAATCGTACCGAGTAAATCAATTATTGCTTGGGCTTTATTGGAAAGTTGCTCGTAAAATAAATCGACTCGAACATGACCACCGGCTTTAATGGCATATGGGACACCAATTAAAAACACAGCTGAAAAGAGGTGCCACTCCATCTCCTGAAATGCAATGGAAACATCGTTAAATGCATACCGCATGATGACATCATAGACAACGTTACAAAGTAGCAAGATAAATAGGATGCTTGAAAGCCAACCTAATATATCCCCAAAGCGATTAAACAACCGCTCTATATAAATAAGACTTCTCATCCCTAACTCCCTGGAACTTAAAAAGTGCTCCACTCAGCCAAGGCTGGTGGAGCGTAAATGATCGTTATAATTATCTATAGGTTTTTCTTGGGCTTCGTGTGGCTTAACCACATCTAGTTTGCACTTACGCGCTTATATTATTCTGCTTGGCTATTTAGGTACGCACGGTGTGAAATGTTTGACCATGGACGAACCTGTTCAATGTAGGCAGCTTGTGAAGCTTGGATCTTCTTCGCTAAATCATCTTTTGCCGCGTGATCCGCTAACAAACGTTCGTTGGCTTCACCAAGAGCGGTAATGACTTCAGCAGGAAAATCTTTTACTTGAACATTCGGGTATTCAGACTGAATAGACGCCCAGTTCTTACCACTTTCATGCTTAGATTGGGTGTACATATCGTAAGCTGAAGCTTTCATTGCAACTTGCAAGATAGCTTGTAGATCTGCAGGTAGGCTTTCCCAAGTGCGTTTGTTCACTAAGAATTGAAGCTCTGTACCTGGCTCATGCCAGCCTGTGTAGTAGTAAGGCGCAATCTTATGAAAGCCCATACGTAGATCAAGTGAAGGACCAACCCACTCAAGTGCATCGATAGTGCGACGCTCTAATGAGGTATACAGTTCCCCAGGAGCGATGTTGGTTGGTTTTGCACCTAGCTCTGCAAGAATTTCGCCCGCAAAACCAGGAATACGCATTTTCAGACCTTGTAGGTCATCGACAGAGTTAATTTCTTTTTGGAACCAGCCACCCATCTGAGTATCGGTATTACCGCCAGGGAATGAAAGCAAGTTGTGAGGTGAGTAAACTTCTTCCATTAACTCCATACCGCCACCATGGTAGAACCATGCATATTGCTCAGTAGGCAACATACCAAATGGCATCGAAGTGAAGTAAAGCGTATTAGGTACTTTACCTTTCCAGTAATAAGACGCTGAGTGACCAAGATCGTACTGACCTGACTTCACCATATCAAACACGCCGAGTGGCGCTTTATGCTTGTTAGAAGAGTCGATAGTAATAACAAGGCGACCATCAGACATTTCTTCTGCCATTTTCGCCATATTCTTAGTCGCATCACCAAAAATTGGGAAGTTTGGTCCCCAAGTCTCAGCAAGTTTCAATTTATATACTTTTTCTGGCTGTACTTCTTGCTGTGCAGTTTCTTGCTTTGATTCTTCACCACAACCCACTAGCGCAACTGATGCTGCCAGTGTTGCAATGCCTAACTTTACTTTTCCATCAAAGAATGAATTTAATACTCTCATTATCAGGTCCTTTGTTTCAATGAGCGCCTTTGCGACACTTCCTGTTCAGATACAGCATCGCCCATTCCGTAGTAATAAAAAATCGGCGTGAACACTGATAAATTTAACAGAGTGAGTCTTCAACACAGCAGTAAACTACGTATTTATACGTAGGATAATAGCCAAGCAATTCTTTAAAAGACTAAAAAAAAGGGAGTTAAAGACTATTAATCAGTTCCTCATTGACGAATAACTACTTACGTAGATGCCACGTGATAAGTTGGCAGATATTTTAATTATTGTGATGCGCTCGTTTCTATTTTGTAGAGTAATATTTAGACATAAAAAAAGACCCCAACATGTGGGGTCTTATTAAATAAACGTTAGCAGGCTTATTAAAGAGCTTTATAGATAACTTTGTTGCCAGCTAATTGTTCTTTGACAACTAGATTCTCTTCTAGAAGTTTTTTAAGTGCGCCAGTTGCCCAAGAAGCCGCTTTTGCGTCCTCTTGTCCAGCAGCTAGACCGATACCTTTAGGATTGATGCCATCAGTATTGCCAACAACGATATCGAGCACTTGTTGTTGCTTAGGAGTTAGAGCAACGTCAGATTGCTTAGCAGCAACGACTGTCTCCGCTGCTGGTGCTACAGCGAGTTTCTTCTCAACTACAGGCTTAGCTTTTTTAGTTGCTTGGATATTTGCAACTGTCGCTTTAATGTGCTTTTGCAGTTTCAGTTGCACTTTGCGCTTGTGAGCAAGTCTCATCGAGTGTTTCTCCATTTCACTGCATACCGAGCAGTGGTGAAAATTTGAAGCGCGTTTTATATCAAAAAATTGCTAATAATGACAGGAAATCGACAGGTTTCTGCGACAAAAACGTGTGTCAGGTTGGTGGAAGTCTAGAAAGTGTTCGATATTTACAGTGATCGATTTATCTCGCATCAAGTACAGATTTTTGCGCCCGTATCACCATCAATAGGATGTGAATGAAAACCGTACACTTATATAATCACCCTCTCAGGAACCTATCATTACGCCAACCGTGGGTGTTAGCGCCTATCGCAGTGATGTTTTTTGCCATCATTTGGTTTTCAAATAACTGGCAACAATTGATCGTCGGTGTTCTACTCTTAATTGCCGCTTTTTACGCCCTCAAATTACTTCTCCGCCAATCAACAGTAGGTTACACATTAACAGCGACCCACTTTCAACAACACTTTGCAAAAGGTGGCTGGGTTGTAAAATGGAGCAATATTCATAAAGTCGGCATGTGCCAATTCAACAATGAAGGCTGGTACCAACCATTGCCTTGGATCGGGATAAAACTGAAAGATTATCGGCCATATTTAGACAGTATCTGCCCTCGAATATCATCAGAGATCATGCTGGGGCAAAGAGCACTGCTTTACCTCGGATTCAAACAGCGCAATCAACCTACCCTTTTTGAAAACGCCGTACTCGACTCTTCGCCTTTCCACGCCCAGAATGGGCACGTCTACACAGGATTACAAGCGATGCTTGCTAACCGAATGAGATATCAAAGAGAATTCTACGACTACGATATTTTTATCTCTACCAGCGACTTAGATAGATCAGGCGAAGAGTTTGTTGGCTTAATGCGTCGCTACTTAGCGGCTGTACCATCCCCAGATAAAACAAAAGGTCGCAAATGCGACCTTTAGAGTAATGTTGAACTAACCCTAGTAAAACTAAACTAGAATTAGTAGAGAGGCATTTCATCCGCCACAAATGGATTAGAAGCGCGCTCACGTCCAAATGTTGATTCTGGACCATGTCCTGGCACAAAACGTACATCATTACCTAGTGGCCATAGTTTGGTTTTGATCGAGGTGATCAGCGTATTGAAGTCCCCTTTAGGGAAATCAGTACGACCTACACTGCCGTTAAATAGTACGTCACCAACAAACGCTAACTGCGCTTCTTTACTAAAGAACACCACATGTCCTGGTGTATGCCCTGGCGTATGAATCACATCCATCACTTGATTACCAAAACGGATAGTGTCACCTTCGTTGAGCCATTGATCCGGTTCAAATGCTTCTGTTAAAGGAAAACCAAACATTTGGCTTTGCCCTTCTAAACCTTGCAGCCAGAAGTTGTCATCTTTATGAGGACCAACAATACGCTTGCCATCCAATAACTCAGCCAGCGCTTGCGTACCGCCCACATGATCTAAATGACCGTGTGTAAGTACTAAACTTTCAACTTCTACACCTAATTCTTTAATCAATACCGCTAGTTGCTTCTCATCACCACCTGGATCGATAACAATCCCTTTCATCGTCTCATCGCACCATACGATTGAACAGTTTTGAGAGAAAGAGGTGACAGGAACTACCTGATACTTCAAAGACATAGAAAAACCTTATATATATCGAATCTGGCTGAACTATGACACGATAGCGAACTAAGCTCAAGATAGTTAGCGACGGTTAAAGCAAGCTTAAGACCAGTAACGAACTGGACCTGTATCGATGTGCACAAAGTTACTACTTGGATAATAGCCAACACCACCCGCTTTAATTTCACGAGCAATATCGCGCACCTTTCTAAGGTTTACACCCTCTAATCGGAAATCGATGGCTTGCCCTAACATGTGATAACTCTTTTTCGCTACGCCACTAGAGCGGGCGCGCAGAGCGTTATTGGTAGCAGGCGAACGATAACCAGAAATGATTTGTACTTCTGCTTTCACACCTAATTCAGCTTGAATGAGCGATATCTGATCAAAAAGATGTTTATCCATCTTATGGATTTCGTTACGTCTAAAGTCGCGACAGATTTTATCAATTCGTGTCATTTCATTTAGTACATACTGATTGCCGTCAAAATAACGCGTTTCTAACAATTCACCCGTGTGTAGATTACTCAGCGCAAGTGTGCGTGCCAAATCAGCAAAAGACGCGACTGCGACACTCGGGACACAACTTGCTACAACAACACCACTTCCTGCCAACTTAATAAAATTTCTACGTGATACCTGCACTGTAAATGACCTTCATAACTTCTTGTTGATATTGTGCTGCGAGCGACACTATCGAACTCTGCTATGAAGTGCAAATGCATAAACCATGCTTAAATCTAGTATAAATGACAGTCTCAACGATTAGTTATTGAACTAATTGGTAAATTATTTATAAAATAACAAATGCAAATTTTTGTAAGAATTTCTTTGGTGTGATGTTTACCATAAGATCAACGATCTAAGCGGTAAATGTCTTCTCTATACTGTACAACGCCACCCTCTGCCCATGCTGTCTGGTAAATAATATGCACGGGTATGCGTCTTTTTAACGGTATTGCTTTGTTTGATTGGCTCCCCGCCTGCTCCATTTGGTCGATATTCAATCCTTGGTTTTCCAGCAGCAGTGTAGCGAATCTGTCCGCGTGTTTTACTCGTACGCAACCTGAACTGAACGCCCGTGATTCTTTATCAAACAGATGTTTACTCGGCGTGTCATGCAAGAAAATTGCGCGTTTATTCGGTGTATTAAACTTGTATAGCCCCAAAGCGTTGCTGGCTCCTGACATTTGTCTCATTCGGTAAGGAAATGCTTTCGGGTTAGTACCTTGCCAATCAACAAGGTTTGGATTTATTAGTTCGCTGGAAGTCCAACTAGTGATGATCTTAATATTTTGCCTTGCAAGATACTCAGGGTCCCGTTGAACGTTAGGGATAATATCCTCAACCATGATTTTCCAAGGCACATTCCAAGTCGGGTTGAGAATAATTGAGTCTAAGTTGGTCTCCATCACCGGGGTTGGTCGTGTTTCTCGTCCCACAATAACTTGTGATTCAAATACAGCCTCGCCACCATACCAATAAGTAATCTCATAGCTTGGTACGTTTACCACGATCAGAGTGTTGCGTTGTTTTGGCCAAATCCGCGTACGCTCAGCATTAATCGCAATGGTTTTGAGACGATCATTGCTGCTTTCATTCAGCCACCGTATTGTTTTGGGACCTATCACTCCATCAGGCTTCAAACCATGCATACGTTGAAATTGTTTTATCGCCACTTCCAGTTGATTGTCAAAATAGCTAATCTCGGAACTGACACCAAAAAGATCAATATCAACTTGCTGTAAACGCGCCAATAAGGCGTCTCGCCTTTCAAGCACGTCACCCGCTCGTTTTAAATGTGTATTTTGAGTATAAAGCGGAACGATCTCTTCACGTTCACTCGCAATGCGTAAGTAAGTTTTAACAAGTGATTGGTAACTATCTGAATCAGGCGTGTATGAATCAATCAGTGCACCCAATTGTTGAGATTGAACCGAAGCATAGAGCGACTGTATCGCTTGTGGGCTCGGTGCAGGTAAAGACTGTACGACTCTCTCTTCAAAAAACCATTGCTTACCATGTTGCTTAGCCAATTGCGCATAACTCATGTAGGCAATCATGCTGTCAGTCGCCAGCAAATCGTATTCATACCAGCGATTACTTTTTCGATAAAAGCGCATTTTTTTTAAATGGTTAGATAGCATAGGGTTAACGCCCGCGTTATCTATCAATTCCAACTGAAATTCTAATTGACTGCTTTGCTGCAAATCGAACCAAATCAGCTGTTCACCATTGTTACGATAGAGCTCTTCAACGAGTTGGGGATACTGCAAAGCCATTGAATTGGTATTGCCAGACTCAATCCAACCAATTTTTTCAAAGTATCCTTCAGCCCAAACCATCTGCGGGACAAGGATTAAAGCTATTATTATAAAGCGCGTTCGTAACATCATTCTCTACACTTTTTTGTATCATAAAACTAAGTATGGCAGAGAATTCTCAATTGACAGGTTTTGTTTAGTCTTGCATATCGATAAGTTAATGAATTAACGCATGTTTAGCTTATCGCACTCCAATGATTATCCCACGGAATCGAAGTGAAAATTGACGATTTATCGCCAGGCTGAGACTGTGTAACGACAGATCCAGCCCCTGAGCTTATCGAAAAAACACCTTGCCTTGCTACCACGCCGGAAGCATCTGGCAGCGAAGCGAGTTCGACCAGTTTGCCACTTTGCTTTGACCAAATCCCATAACAATTGCCAGGGGGCGAGGTGGCAAGAATCCAATCCTTTGATGCCGCTATACTAGCAATATAATGGTTAAACCGAGCCCATTGCTCAGGCTCCGCTTCGAGTGGTGTGAGCTGTCCACCAGCTTGATGCATTGCCAACAGCGAAGGATACTCTTCCGGTTGCCCTCGATACTGTTGACCACACAACACGGTATTGTCTCCATCATGCGCTAAATGACGGATACTCAAGCGATTATCAAGCAATGTCTGCTGCTCTATCAATTCTCCTGTTGCTGACAAGTAGCTAAGACTGGGCTGCATGGAGTTAAGATTGAGTGGTGTACGTCCATCGGTGTGTACACCACCGACACCAATGACTAATTTGCCGTCTGGCATCGCAATCACTTCATGAGGACCTAAACCAAAACCGGTAAATTCCGCCACTTTTTCGTAGTGATTGGTAACATCATAAACACCGATAATGCCACGACTGGTAGAACGCTCCCCTTCTGTAACAAATAAAAGCTCACCATCGTTAGAATAAACGCCATGGCCATAGTAATGGCGATGACCCGCTGCTCGGCGTAATTGCACGACTTCACCGGAATGAAAGTCAAATACCATAAAATAGGTACCGGGTCTGCGAGCAAAAGCGACCGCATGTCCGCGCGTGGCATTTATGGCAATACCATGCCCTCGGCTAGGTAATGGTAATTGTCGAATCGCTTTACCCTGTTGATCAGCCACAACGACACTATAGCGATCACGACCATTTAACGCACAGCCAATCAGTGCGGGCTTTGATGCCGCCATACTCGCACATCCAAAAGGTAAAATTGGCATCGCAGCACCAAATAACGCCACCTTAAGCAGCGTTCTACGGGTATTATCAGTCACCATCTGTAGCATTAAATCCTATTACCACGCCTAACTCGATGGCGACTTCTTCATGTATCAAATAATTAAGGCGCTCTAATTTATTAAACTGAGCTAATACTGTTCGGTACCCTTCTTTGCTCTGTAGTAGCTCGAACAAACTGTGATCCATAGGCCAAGTATTGAGCGTTAATTGAAACTGTTCAGTGATACGATCCGCCAATGAGGCTTTGTCCAACTGGCGTAAACGGGCATCTAAGCCGCGCCCGTCTGCAAGATACAACAGCTCTAATGCCGCGATATTCTGCCGCAAATTCAACATTGACGTACCAGAGCGCCATGACTCAGCAAAATAAGCTCGGGGCTTGCCCACTTTTGCTAACGGGCGGCTTAGCTTTTTCATACTGTAATCTAATTGATTAGATAACAGCGCAATGTACTCAGAATCCCAATCTTTCTCTGACAGTTCGAGCCAAGGGTTGGTTTGCCATGCTCGCGCGATAGTGTTTGCGTTATTAGCAAGATTTTCACTAATGGCTAACCCAAGCTGGCACGTATTGCGATTGGTTTTGAAATCAGATGCCGAATCATAAATGAGCCACTCTAAAGCACCGAGCCCCTGCACTGTCACACTTTGAGTGGCGATATCTTCAGCGCGCCAATTAGGATTAGATTGACGCAATAACGCCGACATTTTTCGCCCTGTGGTGTTTTTTTTGTCTGGCCAAAATTGCACATTCCAACTTTGCTCTAAAGCCGTTTGTGGTCCACGCTCTTGCCCCTGAAGCGCCATCCAGCTTTCCATACTGTGATGCCAATGCAAAGCAACAGCTTCAAGGTTTTCGCCCGTCTGACAATAATCCCCAACAACTTTCTCAAGCAAGTCAGCCTGCTGACTAAAATGTTGTGCGAAGGAAAATTCAACCAAATAAACCCCTTGGCTGATGTGTTTTGTTTGCTGCGGCACTAACTCCACGGTCGAGTTAGATTGGCAACCAGCCAAAGCGGCGACAGCCAACGCCGTTACAATTCTTGCTTTCATGCTATCGCCTACAATGAATTTAGGAATGCCAAAAGGGCTTGACGTTCGTGAACATTTAGCTTGAGTACTTTCTGCTTAGCAGGTTCCGCTTCACCACCATGCCAAAGGACCGCTTCCATCACTGAACGGGCTCGCCCATCATGCAAGAAATAAGTATGTCCGTTCACTTCTTCGGTATAACCTAATCCCCAAAGTGGTGGTGTACGCCACTCACGACCGCTGGCTAAGTATTCTGGACGATTATCTGCGAGCCCTGGCCCCATATCGTGCAATAACATATCGGTATAAGGGTGAATGGTTTGCTCGGACAATGCTGGTAACTTAGTACTGCGAGCCGTTTTAATATTGGTTTTATGACAACTCTGGCAACCAATCTGTTTAAACAGCTCTTGCCCTTCTTTCACCAAAGGTTGGTCAACATTTCGTCGGATCGGTACGGCGAGATGTTGGGTATAAAACTCAACAAAATTGAGAATATTATCACTCACTTCATGTGCACCGCCGTTTGGGAGCTCTTGGCAGATAGATTGCTTAGAGGTGCAGTTTTCATTGGGGAATAAGCGACTGGTTAAACCCACATCACCATTGAACGCCGCAGCGTTTTGCTGCATCAGTGTCGGTTGACCTGCTTTCCAGCCAAACCGACCGATAGCAAAGTCATTTTTCTGCACATCCCATACTCGGTTAACTTTGCCTGAGATACCGTCAATATTATCTGCTTGCTCATCAACCCAAGTTAATAAGGTTTGATCTGGAATTAACTCTAGTAACCCCAGACCAATCATTGGCGGTGCTACCCGTGCTGACATCATGGTATCTGGATGCATCTCTCCATACCCAAGATTAGTAATACTAAGATTTGGTTTGCGTAGCACAACCTGGGTTCCATCAGCGAACTTGACCGGTACCGCGCTATAAGTAATCTTAATTTTGCCTTCAGGCGTTTGATCTTGTAGTGCAAAGTCTTGCAGTTGCCCACCATAAGTCGGCTCTGGAATCACACCGTCTTTGATATAAGCTTTCTTTTGTTCTGCTGTCATTGCCGGAATACTGAGACGTACCAGCATTGAAACAGCATGAATATCACCTGGTTCTGGAGGATGCCCTCGCCCATCTTTAATGTGACAATTCTGGCAGCCGTTGGTATTAAACAACGGTCCTAGCCCATCTCGTGCATCGGTAGATGCTGGCGCTTGTACCCAAGGGTTACGGAAGAAACTGTTACCAACGCTAAAATCTAAGCGCTTGCTCATTGGCAGATTGCCGGCAGGAAGTGAGAAGGCATTCGCACCTTCTTTTTTAACCGCGGTATTGCCGCCCGTTTTTACTTCATTGGCAAAGGTGGAGGTTGAAAGGAGTAACATTGAGGCTAAATAAGATTTCAAGTACCGCATCATTCCAGTGATCTCTTTAATGCTTGAAGCCTAACGAATATTGTTTTGATAAAGGATGTTAGGCGTGCTTGTGGGAATGGTTAGATAAGGGCTACTTGAGCCCCTATCTAGATTGGATTACTAATTGGCTCAAAACTCGTGATCGGCAGTATCTGGATTCAAGCTGTCGATACCAATCAGCTTGGCAGCACGCTCAATCGCAGCGGTCTGCGCCACCAGCGACATAATCGTTTCATTGACTAACGCATTACCTTGAGTATTACCCGCAGCAATCAGTTGGTCGAAATGCTGGTTCTCTTTTTCAGCTACCGTCACCAGTTGTCCCACCTGTGCACGAGTTTTATCAAACTGTTGCTGGATTTCGTTCGCCGCTTTTTTGTCGTTCTTTGCAACTAATGCGTAGATGCCAGGTCCTTCTAGCGTATTACCATCGGCTTTCTGATACGTGCCGGTATAAACGTTATAGATACCTTGCTCGTTGTAATAATGCGAGTTATGAGTGTTATCTGAGAAACAATCATGTTCATCTTCAGTAGAGTTTGCCTCCAATGCCACTTTCATTCGCTCACCAGCAAGTTCACCTAAAGAGAGTGAGCCCATACCAAATAGCATTTTACGTAGACCATTATCAGCAGAATCTTTCAGTAACTCTTGTCGGTAGTTTCCTGTTTCTTCAGCTGACCACTGTTTCTCCATCCACTCCAAATCAGTGATGAGAAGATCTGCTGCTGCACGTAGATAATCACCACGGCGGTCACAGTGACCATTCGTACACTCTTTACCTACAACAAAATCAGTGTAAGCACGCTCACCTGCACCAGCGTTAGTGCCATTAAGGTCTTGTCCCCACAAAAGGAACTCTATCGCGTGGTATCCTGATGCAACGTTTGCTTCTGAGCCGCCAACTTCATTAAGATCCGCGATCAGCTGTGGCGTAATTTTTGCCACATCAAGTTTGGTCGCGCCAATCGTTAACTCGGTGTTTGCAACAATGTTTGCCGTTGCGCCTTCGTTACCCAACTCATATTGGTAATCAGAAGATACATAATCGATCAAACCTTCATCGAGCGGCCATGCGTTTAGTTGACCTTCCCAATCATCAACAATGGCGTTACCAAAGCGGAACACCTCTGATTGTTGGTAAGGAACACGGGAAGCAAGCCACTTTTGTTTTACTTGTTCAAATTTCGCAGCTGTTGGATCCGCAAGGAAAGCTTCTATTGCTTGATCTAGCGAGTTAGCCGTAGAAAGGGAGTCAGAAAATACTGCGTGGGCTAAATCGGCGTAGTGTTCAACAACTTGCTGCTTGGTCACATCAGCCGCAAAAGCTGAACTAGTGGTGGCCAATAAAACGCTTGCAACGGTGCCTGCCAAAACTGTTTTTACCTTCATTATTAAAGTCCTTGTTGAGCTTGAAGATTTACTTACAATTGGTATTGCTAATTATTATCATTAACACTTCGATTGCGAATAATACAAACTTACAACTTTTTTGCAAGACAAAAACAAAAAAACCTCATAAGTATGAGGTTTTTATCAAATCTGGTTTGCTTACTGTTTACAATTTCAGCACATGCTTGCCATGCGAAACTTTCGCTTTGAGATAACTTTCATTGCCATCTTTGATATGAGCGAGTGTATTAACCACCTCAGCGATTTCAATGCCATGGTCCTTCAGCTCTTGAACTTTCTTGGGATTATTGGTCACTAGACGAATTTTATTTACGTCCAACGCCAGAAGCATTTGTGCCGCCTCAGTGAAGTCGCGTAAATCATCACCAAAACCCAAATGGTTATTAGCCTCATACGTGTTCATACCTTGGCTTTGTAAACGATAGGCATCTATTTTGTTATAAAGTCCAATACCACGACCTTCTTGTCGCAAATAGAGAATTATCCCGCCAGCTTCCCCCATGCGCTCAATCGTCTCATCCAATTGCTCGCCGCAATCACATCGTGAAGAATGAAACACATCTCCCGTCAAACACTCTGAATGCATACGCACCAGTGGCACTTCTTGAGTGACATCTGCTTGCTTAAAAACAATCGCTACATGTTCTTTATCCGTCTTCAATCCATTGAAAGATAGAATTTCCGCATCGATTTTACTTCCAACACCGACTTTAAATTCAACTCTGGCACGTACATCCGCCATATTAATACTCACTTGAAGTCTTTTATTATCTATTTCTGTCATTGCATTCACTACAAACGCCTTCTATGGGTAACTATGAGGACTCTTACCCAAGAATTCAATATTTAGATCACAATTGTTATACTATAACAAAAATAACAGCTCATAGAAAAACACTAATATCGCCAGTCTAAAAGTAAAAAACCCCAGAACACGAATAGTGCACTGGGGTTAGAATTTATACTGAGTGTTAATCAATTAATAGGCTGACTGCGTTGCCAAACCGACAACTCCACCCAAACATGTTCGAGCTCTTTAAGCTCTTCTTCAGTGAGAAGATTCAATGTAGGTTGGCTATGCGGAAGCGTGTATGCCTGTAACGAACTGATATTCATATAAAAGTCCTTTTTTAATTGTAATAACAATGGTTCCACAGCACTTCCCTATTATTTATATCTAGCCCAAAAGTTTATCTATTGCCATAACGACTCATTAATACGTATGATACCAAAACCATCGATCTGCGCATTATTTGTGCACATTAATGGGACGAATATCACTATAAATAGTATTGATTTATATGATTAGTTAAGATCCAAACATTGATCTTTTCGGCAAAAAAAAAGAGTGGATTGATCTTATCGACCAACCCACTCTATCGTTGTTTCTTTTCGCTGTTATGTTTAATCGCGTTGCCCAAGTTTTACTTGGCCATTATCACCAAACCACAGCGCTTCATTTCGACGACGTCCAATCAAAATAGGGCCATCATCGTAGAAAAGAAAATTCTTCCAGTATTTTTTAAATATCGACCACTTCGTTTCTATAATATTGTATTTTTCATAACAAAAATAAACAGTTACATCATCTTGCCAATCAATATGTTGCAATACAGCTTGTGGAAGATCTTCATCATCGGAATCCCAAACCGTCATCCAATCAACAGACTCAGTCCAGTTAGCGGCTTTCATTGGCCAATCACCAGAGCTTAAGCGCTCCGCATCTGGACTTAGGGCGCTAATGTTATCTTTCCATAACTGTGCTGAACGAATTTGATCCATCGGCTTGATCGCCTCAAGATCATCTTCAGGCACTGGCATCGATTGATGAGTAAAAATCCATTTTCTTTGGTACTGGTCCAAAGGTAAATAAGACATCTTGTTCCTCAATTAAGACTTCAACCAGCGTTGTCGCTGGCTTTTCAATTATCTGTTTTACTGTATTTCACAAGGCTGTGGAGCCATCAAAGTTACATGCCAACGATGTCTGCGCTATTCGCTTACCGAACGTCTGCATTTTCCACGTATACAGCGAAACATGGATATTAACTGATCGCCTTCAATCAGCCACGCTAATTATTACTCTAACCCTTCAGCCTTTATCTATCTGGCTTCCATCCGGGATTGGTCAGCGCTGTTAGCACATGGTCTCGCCATTCATCATTGATCAACAAATAATCCTTTGCATAACCTTCGCGTTTGAATCCTACACGTGACAACACCGCACCACTGCGTTCGTTATGCGGCATATAACTGGCCATAATTCGATGCATATTCTGAATAGTAAACATGTAGTTAACCGCAAGCTTTAGTGCGCAGGTCATAATACCTCGGCCTTGAGCGCTTTGACTAAGTGAGTAGCCTACGTTACAAGCATAAAATGGAAATCGTGTCAGGTTGCTAAACGAGATAGTACCAAGCATCTCACCACTTGGTTTATCTATCACGAGCAAATAGTAACCAAGTGCATGCTTATGTAATTCATTAAGTTTAATTAGTCGTTGTGTCCATCCAGAAAGAGAGAAAAATTCGTCCTCTCGTTTTGGTTCCCACTCTTTAAGATACTCACGATTGGTAATGAAATACTGCTGAATCATGTAGGCATCGGTAGGCTCTGCCATACGCAAAACGATATCACCTTCCACTTCATACACTGCTTGTGGCGTACTCACTTGTGTCATCAATTCTTACGGATCCCGTACTCGCGCAGTTTATTCGCCACTGAAGTATGAGAAACGTTAAGACGCTTCGCCAGCTTACGGCTCGAAGGGAATGAGAGATACAGTCTCTCCAGTACCTTAGATTCGTACTCTTTCATGATCTCATCAAGAGAACCATCAAGGCTTAACGCTGCACCGGGTGCAACAGCCGCTTCCACTTGTGGTAAATGGAATAGATCGACAGTTAGCGAATCTGACTCCAACTCTGTCAGCGCTCTTAACACCATATTTTCCAATTGGCGCATATTGCCCGGCCAATTGTATGAGGTTAGTTGTTCAAGTAACTCTTCTGTTATCTCTGGTCGAGGAATTCCCAACTGAGTCACATACTTAGCAATAAACATCTCAAGCAGTGGTTCAATATCTGTCGTACGCTCACGCAATGGTGGAATTTGCACCGTCAAAACATTAAGGCGATAGAATAGGTCTTCACGGAAAGAGCCCGACTCCGCTAAATCAGCCAGTTTATGACGAGTTGAAGCAATCACGCGCACATCAACTTGCACTTCGTGCTCTTCACCCACTCGGCGG
>Ga0193961_1000302_pt1 | contig 19609 bp, 20 predicted proteins | sample FB_4_MG_FD_140371 | JGI IMG/M metagenome (GOLD analysis project Ga0193961, IMG submission 140371) | Microbial mat bacterial communities from the Broadkill River, Lewes, Delaware, United States - FB_4_MG | ecosystem: Environmental > Aquatic > Freshwater > River > Microbial mats | place: USA...
ATAAGTTAGAAAAAGTTAATCATGTTGTTTCATTAAATTCTAAAATATCTTTATTATTACATGAAACTCAAAAAGAAAGAGGTGCTACTGCTGGATATATTGGTAGTAAGGGAGAAAAATTTAAAGATAAGTTATCAAAACAAAGAGAACTTACAAATTTAAAAATAGATGAATTAAAATCTTTCTTAATTAACTTTAAAACTTATCCAAAGGGTGGAGAAGAACTTATTATTAAATCTCTAAAAAACTTAGATGAGATTCAAAATATTAGAAGTAAAACTGATGTATTAGAAATTGAAGCAAAAAATGCAATTGGGTTTTATACCAATTTAAATGCTGATTTATTAAAATTTATTGCACTATCTTCAACAATAGGTGAGAATGAGCATATAATAAATGATATTAATGCTTACTATAATTTTTTGATGGCAAAAGAGAGAGCTGGTATTGAAAGAGCAGTTGGTTCAAATACTTTTGCTAAAAAAACATTTGGTTCTGGAATGTATATAAAATATTTATCATTAATAAATGAGCAAAATACATATCTAAATAGTTTTTATACCTATGGAGAACAGTACAGTAACTATGTACGTGAAAAACTTAATGTGCCAGTTATACATGAAGTTCAAAAAATGAGAGATTTACTTTTATCTCATGGGGAAGATAATAGTATAGTTTTAAATATAGAAGCAACAGTATGGTTTGATACAATTACAAAAAAAATAAATATTTTAAAAGAAATAGATGATTATCTTTCAAAAAATATTGAAGATGAAATTTTTACACTTGAAAACACTGTATATAGTAATATGATTACAATTATTATATTAGTTCTTACAATTATCATATTGACTTTTTCATTTGTTAATTTCTTTATTGGAAGTATTAACCGAGGTATTGGAAAAGTATATTATGGAATAGAACAATTTATGAAATATCTAAATAAAGAGATAAATGAAGTAGATTATGTAACATTGGGTACAAAAGGTTCTCTTGGTAATTTAGCAAAAATGATAAATGAAAATATTGATAAAATAAATGGTGCTTTAGAAAAAGATTTACTTTGTGTTGGTGAAGCAACAATTACTTTAGATAAAGTTGAAAAAGGTTTTTATTCTTGTAGAGTAAATTCTGTTGCTGCGAACCCTCAAGTTCAAACTTTAGCAAAAACTATTAATAAAATGTTAGATAATCAACAAAAAGTTATAAATAATATTTTGAAAATTTTAGCTGAATATACAAATTACAACTACTTAAGTACTATTGATATTCAAGGTATAAATGGTGAATCAAAACAGATGGTAGATGGAATTAATGCATTAGGGCAAGCAATTACTACAATGTTAGTTGAAAATAAAACTATTGGAGAAACTCTACAAAGTGGTTCAAACCAATTACTTAAAAATGTAGATGAACTAAATAAAGCTTCAAATGATGCTGCTGCAAGATTAGAGGAAACAGCTGCTGCTGTTGAAGAGATTACAGGTAATATTGCCTCAAGTACAAATAATATTGCTCAAATGGCAAGTAATGCAAATGAATTATCAAATGCTGCTAATGATGGTGAAAAGTTAGCAAATGAAACTGTTTCTTCAATGGAAGAGATAAATAGTCAAGTAAGTGCAATAAATGAAGCAATTAGTGTGATCGATCAAATTGCATTTCAAACAAATATTCTTTCACTTAATGCAGCTGTTGAAGCAGCAACTGCAGGTGAAGCTGGGAAAGGTTTTGCAGTAGTTGCACAAGAAGTTAGAAACCTTGCGAGCAGATCAGCTGAAGCTGCTAGTGAAATTAAAACATTAGTTGAAAATGCTACAAATAAATCAAATCAAGGTAAAAATATTGCTGCAGAAATGATTAAAGGTTATAATAAATTAAATGAAAATATTTCTAATACTTTATCTTTAATTCATGAAGTTGAAAATGCTTCAAAAGAACAAAAATATGGAATAGAGCAAATTAGTGATGCAATTAATAGTTTAGATAGACAAACACAATTAAATGCAAATATAGCAAACCAAACAAATGAAATTGCAGTAGAAACATCAAGCTTAGCTAGTGATGTTGTATCAGCTGTGAACACAAAACAATTTAGAGGGAAATAACAAAGAGAATTTCTCTTTGTTATTTAACAGAAGAATTTTTTACTCTCTTTCTTGATAAATCTGACATTAAAATCCCAATCCAATGAGTACTACTATTTGAATCAAATGCAATTTTTAGTGTCATTGTAATAGGAACGGCTAAAAACATACCAACAATCCCTAAAATCCAACCCCAAAGAATTAGAGAGAAAAATATAATAAGTGGAGATAATCCAAGCTCTTTTCCCATAAGTTTAGGTTCTAAAATATTACTAATAGAAATATTAATAGCCATATAAAATACAATCAATAAAATAGTAATGTTTAAATCAACATTCATAAATGATAATAAAACAGCAGGAACAGCTGCTATTATTGATCCAACAACTGGTACAAAGTTAAATAGTGCTGCAATCACACCCCATAAAATAGGATAATCTACATTGAAAAATGTCAACATTATTGTAATTATAAATCCTGTTAAAAAACTTGTAAAAGATTTAACTAAAAAGTATTTTTGAATATTGTTTGAAAATAGATTAAAGTGTTCTAGTTTTTTTGCATTATTTCTAAATATTACTTTTAATTTTGTTTGAAAAGATTTTAACTCAGCAAGAATAAAAGCAACACCAATAATCACAAGTAAAAACTTAGATAAAAAAGTTCCAATTTTTCCTAATATATTTGTTGTTAATCCAACAAAAGAACCAATACTAAGAGCTTGAGTGATTTTTTCTTTATCAATTGTATATCCATATTCTTCAACCAAATGAACACCATTTAATACTAATTCTTTAAATTTAACTTCATATTGTGGAAGATTTTTTAAAAAATCATTTAATGAAATATTTATCACATAAGCTAGTAAAAGGGTACTTATTGTAAAAATCGAAAGAATTAACATATAAGCCAGAAATTTTGGTATTGATTTCTTTTGTAGATATTTTAGAAGTGTAGATATGATTGATGATATAAAAATAGATAAAAATAGTAGAATAATTATCTCACTTGACATTTTTAAACCAGCAATTATTATTACTAAACAAGTAAAATAAAAGAAGTAGTTTTTTAAGTTCATTTCGTCCAAATTTTTTCCTTTATTAAATTAATTGTTTTTTTACAAACTCTAAATAATGGCCTTCTTCTTCCTCAAGTTCTTTATGGTTTCCCCTTTGAACTATTTTTCCATCATCTAAAACATATATTATATTTGCATTTTTTACTGTACTTAATCTATGGGCAATAGTAATTACAGTTTTATCTTTTAGTATATCAATTAAAGCGTTAAAAAGTTTAGCTTCTGTATGTACATCTAGTGCTGATGTTGATTCATCAAAAATCACAACTGCAGGATCTGCAATAACCATTCTAGCTATTGATAATCTTTGTCTCTGACCTCCACTTAATCTGATTCCATGTTTTCCAACAATAGTATCTAATCCTTCAGTCATATTTTCAACTGACTCATATAGTTGAGCTATTTTTAATGCTTCAAAAATTTGCTCATCACTAATATTTTCATTTCCCATTGTAATATTAAATCTAAGGGTATTATTAAAAAGTATAGGCATTTGAAGAACCAAAAAGATATTTTCCCTTAGTGTTTGTTTATTGATATTGTCAACACTTGTATCATTATAATAAATTTCTCCAGAATTTTTTGCATAAAAACCTGATATTATTTGTGCAAGCGTTGTTTTGCCACTACCACTAGCTCCAATTAAAGCTACTTTTTCACCAGTTTTTATTTCAAGTGAAATATCTTTTAAAATACTTTTTTCTTCATTGTATGAAAAATTTAAATCTTTTATTAAAATATCTAGTTTTTTATCTTTTAGACAAAGTTTTTCATCTCCATTTTTCTCAACTTTTAAATCTAAAATTTTATTTATTCTTTTTATAGCAGCATTAGAGCTGGCATAAGAGTATTGAATAGTTAATATATCTTGTACCGGAGTCATAATAAACCAGATATAGCCAAACATCGCGAACATCATACCAATTGATAGATCACTATATGCTACAAGTATAAGACCAGCTGCTCTAAAAATTTCAAATGCAACTAAAAAGATAGTAAAAGAAAATCTTTCATAAGCAACACTTTTATAGTTATATTCATTTGATGTTGTTTGAATATTTTTTGCTCTATTAATTGATTGATTAAAAAAGTAATTCTCTTTATTGCTTGCTTTTATTTGTCCAAATAAATCAAGTGTTTCTCCAATATTATCTTGAAAAGACTCTACAGCTTTGTTTTCTTCTTTTTTTAATACACCAGTTTTTTTAGATATTTTCTTTGATAAAATCATAATAATAGGTTGAATAAGTAATATCATAAGCCCTAAAATAGGATTAATTGCAATTATTACAACGGCAACTGCAATTAAAGTTAAAACAGAAGAAGTAAATTTACTTGCAATTGAAACAATAAATTTATCAAGGGTATCAACATCTGTTATTAAGTTTGCTGCTATTGAGCCTGAACCTAAACTTTCATACTCATTCATATTTACTTTTTCTAGATGATTTAAAAGCCTTTTTCTTATTTTAAAGGTTACATATTTTGATATATAAGTAAATATTTTTGTAATTAATACAGAGAAAGCAAAGTGTATTATTCGTAAAAATATTACAACAAAAGTTACTATTGCAACATAATAAAAAGCATTTCCACTACCAAATATTGCATCAATATTATTTACAAAAAAAGCTGGTTTATTTAATAATACTTCATCAACTAAAACAGGTAAGAGTAAAGGGATTGGTACACTTATTAAAATGGCAATTATGGTTAATATTTGACCTAAAATAAGATGTTTTTTATTATCTAGTAATAGTTTGAATATATAGTTTAAAGATATTTTTTCATTTTCAAGTTTCATATGTAGGTTTTACAATAAATAGCTTAAATAGAATATTAAAAAATGAGTTTTAGAAGTATGTTTTGATATAGAAGCGATTTATTTATATTAAATCGATTCTATATCCAACACCAGAAATATTTTTTATAAGCTCTTTATATAACTTTTTTCTTAGTTCTTTCACAATTGATCTTAATGCATCATTTGTCATTGTTCCATTCCAAACTTGCTTATTAATTTCATCATATGACATAACTCTATTTAGATTATTTAACATAAATCCTAAAAATAAAATCTCTTTTTTTGATAATGAAACAACACTCTCATTTCTTAAAATTGTATGATTGTATAAATCAAAAATATAATCGTTTTTTAAAGCTAAAATATTTGAACTATTTGAGTCTAAATTTCTGATACATTTTTTTAGGTTTATAATTAATTCATTTTTACTTACCTCTTTTGATAAGAAAATTACATATTCTAACTTTGCTGCTTCTATTAAATATTGATCTTTTACATCATCACATAAAATCAATATTTGTATTTTTTTATCTATTTCTCTAATATTTTTTAATAATTCTAAATCATAAGTTGTAATAATTAGATTAATATTTTTTTCTCTTACTAAATCTAAAAAATCATCCTTTTTATCGCAGTTATAAGAATGTTTAGTATTTATTGATAAATAATTAATAATATCAGAAGTTAATAAATTTTTCATATATCCAATATTTAAATATCTAAGCTCTTTCATAAATTTCCTTGTCTTTTTTGTATAATATCAAATAATTGTGATACAAAAGTGTAATAAAGATGGATTTATAGCATAAATAATATAAAAGGTAATTTAAGTAAATTTTAAAAAAAGTTATTTTTTAAAGTAAAGTTTTTTAGAAGAGAAATAGTATTTACTATTTCTCGTTAGTAGTAGCGGCTAACATTTTTGCACAGATTTCCATTTTCATACCTTCATGGTATTCACAATTTAATCCACATTTATATGTTCCTACTTTAGATAAATTTGCTTGTTCAAGTTGTAAAATTGACTCTTTTTTACACTCTTCTAAAGTTGTAAAAGTGATAGGACTTTTTATATTTCTTTTTGTATTCTCTTTATCTGGATAAACAAATGCAGTCCATTTTTCTTCTTTTTTTTCACCAAAACAGCCACTAAATAAAATAGCTGCAAGACATACTAATGATAGGCTTTTCAACATAGACTCTCTTTTTTGTTTTGATTGTAGTTAAATTATAATTATAAAAACTTAAACCATAACGTTTTGAAGAGTTTGTTTTATTAAATCATAGTTTTTTAACTCAGCTTTTAACCTAAGATTTTCTAAATATAGCTCTATTGCTTTGTTTAGTTGCTCACTAATTTTACCAGTTGAAGCTGCTTTATTTATAGTGTCTGGTTTATACCCTAATTCGTAGGCTAGTTTTTTATATGTTAAATTCAAATCTTTACAAACATGTTTAATTATATTTGGATTTAATTCTTCATATAATTCTGTTATATTTATACTAAAAGATTCTGCAACATCACTTATAATACTCTTTTTATCTATTAGAATATTTCTATAATAATAGTGTTTTGATGAAGGTTGAAATAATTTTAAGTTTTCTTTTGGAATACTAATAAATAAATTTTTACCATTACATCCAATAATATCATCAAATACAGTTACTAAACTTGCTTCATTTAAATGTTTAAATGTTTCAATAAACATAAATGAATTGATATATTTTGTTTTAGTTTTAGACTCTTTATACTCTTCAAAAGTAAACTCTACATCCTCTTTTTGAAATTTTACAAAAAGACTTTCTTTTGGCATATTGTTCTTAACTACAATATGAAAATGTAGTATGTTATCTCTATTATTTGAAAAAACATTTACAATGTTTTCTAGTGTAATATCATATTTTTTTATTAAATCTTCAATAAGTTTTTCTACATATACGATATCTTTATAATTATTCTCAATATCCCTGACTAAGTAAGGTAGCTTTTTGAATAATTTTCCAATTTGTGTCATAATTTATCCTAAATTCTATTTGAAATGTTTATTATTATAATATACAAATGACTCACAAATGACTCAATTTAGATTAATTTACTACAAATTTAAAAAAATATTGTAAAAAATAGTAAAAATACTCAAAATGCTATGACTTTGCTACAATAAGAAATTTTAGTAGCAATTTTGCTATACTCTTGCTATTTTACAATTATTATACATTTATTATGTTACAATGTCATCAAAAAATAGAGTGGAAACATATGAAAAAAATATTATTAATTTTTTTAACTATTACATTTATGTTTGCAAAAGAAGATTATTCAGAAATGAGTACTCAAGAATTAATCGCAATTATGGGATATGTTAAACAAGAAAACAAATCTTCATTTCTTAAAGAATTAAATTCTAGGGTAGCAACAATGAGTCCTACTGAAAAAAATCAATATGAAAAAAATAAAGAAAAGTTAAATAAATAATGAAAAGTAAATTATTATTGTTAGAAGACGATTTAACACTTAGTGAAACTGTAGTTGATTATTTCGAAGAACAAGGATTTGATATTCAAGCAGTTTATGATGGTGATGATGCAACTGCTAATATTTATGAAAATAATTATGATTTATTACTATTAGATGTTAATGTACCTGGTAAAAATGGTTTTGAAGTTTTAAAAGATATTAGAGCAAATGAAAATAAAACACCAGCTATATTTATAACATCTTTAAATTCTATGGACTCGCTAGAAGAAGGCTTTCAAAGTGGTTGTGATGACTATATTAGAAAACCATTTGAATTAAAAGAACTTCTTTTAAGAGTTCAAACACTTCTAAAAAGAGAATATTCAAATAAAACTGAACTTATTAAAATTACTGAAACAATTACTTTTAATTCTATTTCAAATGAGTTAAAAGATGGTGATGATGAAATTAAATTAAATTTAAAAGAGCTAAAACTTCTAAAGTTTTTCTTGCAACACCCAAATGAATTATTAGTGCACGATAGAATTTATGATTATGTTTGGGACTATGACGAAGAGTATAGTGATAACTCTTTAAGAACTTATATAAAAAATCTTAGAAAAGCGTTAGGAAAAGATAAAATTGTTAGTCTTAAAAAACTTGGATATAGATTTAACCAAGAGTGAGGCTCGAACACTTCTAGGTTTTGGTCTTTTATACTCTTTTTTAGTTTTAGTAATAATAGGAGTTGGTTCTTATATTTACTACAAATTTCAAAAAGACTTGATGCTTCAAGAAAAAAGACAAATACTACAAGAATATTCAAATGATTTAGTTTTTAGATTAAAAGATTTACATGTAAATTTTGACAAATACAAATACTATCCAAGAGATGAAAAATTTGAATCAGCTATTTATGATAGTTCTGAAAAAAAGATATTCTCTACTTTAAAATCCAATGATGTTAGTTTAAATAAAGTTGCTTATTTAAGTAATGGTAAAATCCATTTTGTAAAAGAGCCTGAATCTTTTTATTTAGGTGCGAAGTTTATAGTTATAGAAATTCCTGATGATAAAATTTGGTGGGAAAAAGTAAAAAAAGAGATTTTAGTTTTATCAACACTTGCTTTTATATTTATGAGTTTTATTGGTTTTTTTATTTCAAAACTATTTTTAAGACCTATGAGGGAAGCTTTACATCTTCTTGATAGATTTATCAAAGATACAACGCATGAACTAAACACGCCTGTTTCTGCGATCATTACAAACATTGAGATGATTGATAAAGAACAATTAGATGAAAAACTTGCTAAAAAGATAAATCGTATTGAAATTGGTGCTAAAACTATTTCTAATATATATGAAGACTTAACATTTATTACTTTAAATAATAAAATCATTTCACAAAATGAAAATCTTAATCTTTCAAATATTGTAAAGCAAAGAGTAGAGTACTTTAAAAGCTTAGCAAGTATTAAAAAAATAAAATTTGAGCTAAATATAAAAAATGATGTATATCTGTTTTGTGATATTAAAAAAATATCAAAACTTATAGATAATATAATATCAAATGCAATCAAATATAATAAAATCGCAGGAACAATAAAAGTTGTTTTAGAAGATGGTATTTTAAGTATAGAAGATAGTGGAAAAGGTATGAGTCAAGAGAATTTAGATAATCTTTTTGAGAGATATGTAAGATTTGATAAAAGTGTAGGGGGCTTTGGTATTGGTTTAAATATTGTCTCTTTAATTGCAAAAGAGTATGATTTAAAAATAGATGTAAAATCCCAATTAAAAGTTGGTACAAAGGTAGAGATAAAATGGTAAGAGTTTTTTTGGTTATATTAAGTATTTCTATTTTTTCATTTGGAAAAGAAAATAGTGTTTATGAAACTAACTGTATGAAATGCCACAATAAACTACCTGTATCAATTGATAAATACTTTTACAGATATTTACTGAAATATAGCAGTGAAGAAAATGTAAAAAAATCTATGTTTGAATATCTTAAATCACCAAATAAAGATAATACAATTATGCCAGAAGCTTTTATAAATAGATTTGGTGTAAAAAAGAAAACAAAACTAAGTGATAAAAAGTTAAATGAAGCTTTAGATGAATATTGGGAAAAGTATAAAGTATTTGGTAAGTTAAAATAAATATAACTCTTCACAATATGTTCACAATTTAGCTTTATACTCTTTTTATATTTAATATTAGGAGTTTAATATGAAAAAGTTATTAGCAATATTTTTTATTTCAAGTTCATTAGTTTTTGCAGGTAATTACAATAATAATCAAATTGGCCTAGATACAATAGTAGGTGCAACAATTGGCGTTGCTATTGGTAATCAAATAGGAAAAGGCAATGGTAAAGCAGTTGCTAAAGTTGTTGGTGGATTATTAGGTGCATCTATTGCAAATAATTCAAGAGATAATAGAAACTACAATAATTATAACAACTACAATACAAATAGATATGAAAACTCTTATTCAAGAGATGATTATTATTATGAAGAAAACTATTATGCTAGAAGACCTTCACCTACTCAAGTAGTTGTAGTTTATAATAATGTATATAACAAACCTCATTATAGACATCACAACAACTATAAACATCATAGACATCACAATAGAAGAGATGATAGATATTATGAAAGATATTCACGAAGATAAACTCAAGTTTAAAACTTGAGTTTTATATAAAAATTAACTCAACAGTCTTGATACTGTTTGCTGATTGATATTATTACCTTGAGCCAATGCAAAAGCTCCCATTTGCCCTAAAATATTTTGTTTAGAAAAATTAGATGATTCTTTTGCGTAGTTGGTATCAAAAACACTATTAGCTTGTAGAGTTGTACTTTCTTGTGTTAGAAGTGTTCTATTTGAACTTTGTAGTTGGTTTGAAACGGCACCAAATTCACTTCTTATATCATTTAATCCACTTATTGCATTATCAATGTTTTCTAAAAATGCTCTTGCATCACTTGATGTGAAACTACTTGCATCTTGTGTAGCTAATGCTGTTAAACTTAAGCCTGTAGTATTTGATTGAACACCTGATTGCTCAATTATATCTCCACCATTTAAACCTGCTTGGTATTGTAAATCATTTGAAGTTGAGTTATCTGTTGCAGAATTTTGTAAAAGAGTTTCACCATTATAGTTTGTACTACTTGCTATTTGATCAAACTGCTGAAGTTGTTTTTGAATATCTTTTAGTAAAGCTTCTCTTCCATCTGCACTTGTAGTATCAGTTGATGCTTGAAGAAGTTTCTCTTTTATATTATCTAAGATTTTTGATTGTTCATTTATAGCACCATCTGCTATTTGAGTTGAAGCTATTGCAGAATTTGTGTTTTCTACAGCTTGTGAGTAACCATTTGATTGAGCTAATAGATTATTTGCTATCGCTAAACTTGAAGCATTATCGCTTGATTGATTTAACTCTATTCCTGTTGCAATTCTATTTAATGCTTGATTTGCATTTAAATAATTGTTTTGAATCGATTGTTGGTTTCCATTTATTTGCATAACAGACTCCTTTTACATATTGTATAACTTCAAATATTAAATTATTATTAAACATACAAATTACAAATATAATCTTCAATATCTTAATATATAGGCTATATTAAATACACTTTATAATTATTTTAGTAGATAAACTTACTTTTGATATAATGTAAAAAATAAAATATAGGTAAGATAGTTGAATATAAAAGATGAATTAGAAGAGATTATAACTTTACTTGAAAATGATGAGTTTGTAAAAGCCCACGATTTATGCGAACTTCTTTGGAGAAAGTATAAAGCTGATGAAAATACAAGAGAAGAGTCCTTCATATTAAAAGCTTTTACAAATGCAAGTGTTAGTTTAGAGTTATACAATATGCAAAGGGAAGAGCATTGTGTTAATGTATGGAATACTTATAAAAAATATGAGTATTTAATTGATGAATTAAAAAGCATAAATAAAACTCAATATACAAAAATAAAAGATTTAATATATAAAAAAAGAGAACAGATTATAAAATGATAATTATAGATTTTGAAACAAATAGTAGTAATATAGGTGATGTTATAGAAGTAGCAGCAGTAAGAATAGACAAAGAATTTAATATATTAGATAAATTTCATAGATATTATCTTTCAAGATATCCAGTAAATTACTTTTCATATGCAGTACATAGATTAACTCCTGAGTTAATACTTGATTATAGAAAAGATAAAGATTATTGTTCTTATTTTACAGAAGATGAAGATTTTGAAGAATTTTGTGCAAAAGGTAAGACTTTGATAGCTCATAATATAAACTTTGAGTTAAGACATATAAATAGAAGAGTAGAGTTTGAGAAGCATATATGCACAATGAGTGGAAATAAAAGTGTTGTAAATGTATATGGAAAAAGTGGAAGACTTAAAAATCCAAAATTAGATGAAACTTGTGCATACTATGGAATAGAGTTTGATGGTGATAAATATCATAGTGCAACTTATGATGTGACAAAAACATATGAAATTCTTAAAAGAATGAATTTAAAGCTATAAAAGGTTAATTTTTACCTACTAGTTGTATGCTTTTTATTATAAAATAAAATAAAAAGGATATGTGATGAAACTTGGAGTATCAGCTTGCTTAATAGGAACTCAGTGTAGATATGATGGAATAGGGGCAAATGATAGATTTGTAATGGGTACATTACAAAAGTATTTTGATACAGTTCCTTATTGTCCTGAAACTATAATTTGGGGAAGTCCAAGGGAAGCCATAAGACAGACGCATACCGAAGATGGTGAACTCAGAATTGTAACCTCTACAAAAAATCCTATTGACGTAACACAAAAGCTAACAGATATATCTATTGAATGTGCAGATAAAATAAAAGATGATGATTTATGTGGTTTTATTTTAAAATCAAGCTCACCTACTTGTGGAATGGAAAGAGTAAAAATATACAAACCTTTCAATGCTCCAAGTGAGAAAAAAGGTATTGGAGTTTTTGCAAAACAAATAAAAGAAAAATATCCATACTTACCAGTAGAAGAAGAGGGAAGACTTCAAGATGCTTGGCTTAGAGAAAACTTCTTAATGCAAATATTTGCATATCAGCATATTCACGAATTTTTAAAATCAACTCCAAGTTTCAATGACTTAGTATTATTTCATACATCATATAAATACTTAATATATGCAAAAGCACAAAAGGCTTATACAACTCTTGGAAGAATTGTTGCAAATCACGATAAAAAACAACTTGATGAGGTATTAGTAGAGTATAAAGAAGAGTTTTTAAAAGCTATAAGTTTAAAAGGAAGTATTAAAAAAACATATAATGTATTACTTCATATATTTGGATACTTTAAAAAGCTTATCTCAAAAGAAGAAAAAGAGGTAATACTTTCAAGTCTTGAAGAGTACAAAAATAAAGTAATTCCTCTAATAGCAGTTATGAAACTAATAAACCTATATGTAGGTAGATTTGATGTTCAGTATTTAAAAGTGCAAAAGTTTTTAAATCCATATCCAAGTGAACTAGCACTAAGAAGTGATATCAAGGCTTATAAATAATGAAACAAATACTTTGGTTTAGAAGAGATCTAAGAATAAGCGATAGCGCAATACTTTCTTATGCAAAAGATGAAGTGTTGCCTATATTTATTTTTGATAAGAATATTTTAGATTTACTTGATAAAAATGATATTCGAGTTACTTTTATTTACCAAAGTGTTTTAAATTTAAAAAAACAGTTAAAAGATATAGGCTTAGATTTAGCTATATTTTACTCAACTCCTAAAGAAGTATTTACAAACCTTTCAAAAATAGGATTTGATGAGGTTTTAACTTCAATTGATTTTGATGATTATGCAAAAAAAAGAGATAGAGAGATAAATCAAATTATTCCTTTAAAAAGATTTATTGATTCTTTTATTTTAAATCCAAAAAACAATCTAAAAAAAGATGATACTCCTTATAAAGTTTTTACTCCTTTTTATAAAGCTTTGAACTATATTTGGGAAAGTGAAAAAATAGAAGTTTATGAAACTCCTAAAAACCTAAAGAAAATAGAGTTTGATTATGAAATTATTCCTACTTTAGAACAGATGGATTTTCAAGTACAAAACTTATCAGGTTTTTTACAAAAAAGTGCAGATGAATTGATACTTGATTTTGAAAAAAAGATTGGGGATTATAAAGAAGGACGAGATTTTTTTTATAAAGAAGCTACTTCAAATCTTGCTGTTCACTTGAGATTTGGACTTATAAGTCCAAGGGAAGTTTTCAATAAAATCAAAAATATAAGAGCACCCCAAGGTCAAAAAGACTTTTACATAAGAGAACTTTTTTGGAGAGAGTTTTACAACTATATTCTGTTTCATAATCCAAAAAGTGAATTTGAAAATTATAATGGCATAGAAGTAAACTGGTCAAATGATGAAAATAACTTCAAAGCTTGGTGTGAAGGTAAAACGGGAGTTCCCATAATAGACGCAGCTATGAGACACTTTAATACTACAGGAACTATGCACAATCGTCTTAGAATGATAGTGTCTTCGTATTTAACAAAAAACTTACTTATAAATTGGAAATGGGGAGAGCGATATTTTGCTAGTAGATTATTAGATTTTGAAGCTAGTTCAAATATTGGTTCTTGGCAATGGGCTGCAAGTACTGGCGCTGATGCTGTTCCATATTTTAGAATATTTAATCCATATTTACAATCTAAAAAGTTTGACAAAGATGCTATTTTTATCAAATCAGTGATTCCTGAATTAAAAGATGTTGAACCAAAACTAATTCATAGTGAAAATGGTGTTCAAAGTGATATGTTTTTAGACTATCCTAAGCAGTTGGTATCAATTGATTTTTCAAGAAAAAGAGCAATTGCAGAATTTAAAAGAGCAAATAATGAAAAAAATTGACATAGCAGTTATAGGAAGTGGAATAGGTGGGACACTAATTGCTGCACTAAATAAAGATAAAGAGATAATTGTGTTTGAAAAAGATCATAATCTTGGAGGTTGTGCTTCAACATTCAAAAGATTTGGTCATCACTTTAACACAGGAGCTACTACTTTTGTAGGTTTTGAGGATAATCATATTATTAAAAATATATTTGATAAAGTTGGTTTAAAACCTGATATTTTACAAAGTCATATTGCTATACGAAATATTCAAGGCGATAAAAAAGTAGATAGAGTTCAAGATTTTGAAGAGTTTTTAAAAGAGCTTGATGAAAAATATTATCATCCAAATAACAGAGTTTTTTGGCAAAAAATAAAAGATACAGATGAAAAATTTTGGAAACTAAAACATATCTATTTTGCAAAATATTCACTAAAAGCTTTTTTTAAATCATCACTTTTTATTATGGAGCTTTTAAAAGATTTTACTACAGACTTACTTGTAAGTGCTGAAAAATATATAAATGACACCTTACCAAATATTAGTATTGAATATAGAAATTTCATAGACTCTCAACTTCTAATCACCCTTCAAACAACATCAAAAAATGCAACATTACTTTCTATGAGTTTAGGTCTGGCATATCCATTTCATAAGGTTTTTTATGTAAATGGTGGAATGGGAAAATTAATTGAAGATTTATTAAAAGATGTAAAAGTAAATAAAAATGAACAAATATTATCAATAGAACAAAATAATAAACAATATCACTTAAAAACAACAAAAGATGAATACTTATGTAATAAAGTGATTTTAAATTCAACGATTTTTGATAGTGCAAAACTTTTTTCTGATACAAAAATAAAATCATATTTCCAACAGTTTAAATTTGGTGACCAAAGTGCTTTTGTGGTTTATTTAAAATTAAATATAAAACCAGAACTATTACATCACTATCAAATAGTTTTAAAACAAAATATCCCAAACTGTATATCAAACTCTTTTTTTGTGTCTATTTCTGATATTGATGATAAAAAGATGTCAAAAGATGGATTAAGTATAACTATTTCAACTCATTCTAAAGCAATCTTTTGGGAAGGATTAAAAAAAGAGGAATACGAACTAAGAAAAGAGGATACCAAAGAGCTGATTATAAAAGAGTTTTTAAAATATTTTGATGATATAAAACAAGAAAATATAACATCAAGTTTTGCAGCTACTTCAAAAACTTTTTATAGTTATATAAATAGATCAAATTGTGGTGGAAAACCAATAAATATAAAATCAGCTTTTAGCTTACCTTCTTGTAATACACCTTTTGAAGGTCTTTATAACGTAGGGGATACAGTGTTTGCAGGCCAAGGTTGGCCTGGCGTTGCTATTGGGGTTGATGTATTAAATAAAGAGTTAAATCAAAAATAATTAAGATGAACAGCTAACGTGAGAAACTCCTGCTATATTGAAAAGTTCTAGTGGTTTTTTCATATAAAACTTCTCTTCAATCTCTTTTGATTGTTCATCGTATGGTTTTGTCATAATCTCTTGTAATTCATGGATTAAAGAATAGTTTCCCTCATATGCTTTTTCATAAGCTTCTACTAAAAACCACTCCCTTAAAGTATATTTTGGATTTATGGCTTTTAACTGCTCACTTGTATAGTTAAGTTTACTTTTCCAACTATCTAGCCAAGTAGTCCATCTATTTCTTAGCTTTTCATCTTCTGAAATTTTATAAAAACTAATTTCAAGTTTTGAAATATCTTCTGGGATATTTGATAGTTCTCTAAAAAATATCGTGTAATCAACTGTTGTTTCTATCATCAGATTCATTAGTTCATCAAATAACTTTTCATCAAATTTTTCAAGACCTAGTTTTGAAGCCCACATTTTTTCCATCTTTTGATTCATCTCTTTTGTAAAAGTATCTCTAATACCACTTAGATTTTCTAAAGCATTTGGATAATCTTGCAATAATGGCATAAGGCTAGAGCAAAACATATTAAAGTTTTTTCTAGCAGCTTCTGGTTGATTGAAAAATGAAAAATGCATTCCTCCACCTGTCCATGGCTGATATTTAGGATCAAAATTATCAATAAATCCAAATGGTCCATAATCTAAAGTATATCCACCAACTGAAGTATTATCACTATTGAAGTTTCCTTGACAATATCCAACTCTAATCCAGTTTGATACAAGTGATGTAAGTCTATCTCTAAATTTTAGTGCAAATAAAACTATCTTTTCTTCAAAGTTTAAATCTTCTTCTATCTCATCTCCATATTCTCTTTTTATAGCGTGTAGTACGATTTGTTTTAGTTCTTCCTTTGCTTTTAGATGTTCATTTTTTCTAGCTCGTCTACCAAAAAGTTCTAACTGTCCAACTCGCAAAAATGATGGAGCAACTCTAGTAGTTATAGCTACATTTTCTTCTATCATAACTTCGGGGTCTTTTGAGTATGAGCCTTGATTAAACCAAGGACGATTTACTGTTTCGTCATTTGATGTGTATAGACTCAAAGATCTAGATGTAGGGATATTTAGTGCGTGCATATGTTCTTGAGCTAAAAATTCTCTAATACTTGATCTTAAAACTGCACGTCCATCCGCACCTCTACAGTATGGAGTTCTACCTCCACCTTTTAGTTGCATTTCCCAACGCTTGCCATTTAATACAGCTTCTAGTATAGATACAGCTCGACCATCGCCATAACCATTTCCCGTACCAAAAGGACATTGAGCATAATACTCTGTACCATAGATAGATAAAGCATATCCCGTTGCCCAACCGATATTTTTAAGAGGTTTGGGAACTGTTGATAAGTCACCACTAAACATCTTTATAAACTCTTCATCTAAAGCCAAAGAATCATCAAATCCAAGCTCTTCAAAGAAACTCTTACTATGAGTGATATATATAGGATTTGGTATAGGTGTTGGAGTTACTGGTACATAGTGACCGTTGTAAACTTCTCGTGGATGGTGATTTTTTCCATCCTTTGAAGCTTGTGGGTCAGGAGTCAAAGTATCAACTAAGGAGTAATCAGCATATTGGCTTAACTCTTTTAGGGAATTTATTTTATTGTTTTTCATATTGTTTATTTCTTTCATAGTTTATTCTTATTTATTTGTATTGTATATATTTTACTGTAAAGAAGATCAATTTTGTCCTAATTAGGTGTTAGTTTATGTATATGTTGATTTTTATGATTTGAAGAGCTGCATTTTTGTTTCATAAAATAGAAGTTATTTATAGAGATATGCCTTAGAGGGTAAGGTCTTGGCTGAGAACCACTCAGTCATTTGTTAGTCGTTGCGAAGCGGGAACGAACAACGTTTGACTTCAGTGATGCTGTGCGTTCACTGCAAAGTTTTGTTAGACAATTTACTACTTGTAAATATCACCTCTGCTATCAACTTTTAATATTTGAATCTCTTCCTCATTCATGTGAAAAAGTATTCTGTACTTTGATACTCTGATTCTATAAATAGGAGGTATCTCATTACCTGTTAGTTTTTTCACATCCCCATTAGGTAAATTTTGAATAGCTTGAAAGATTTTTTCTTGAAGTTTTCTATCATATTTTGAAAACTTCTTTTCAAATGTCTTAGAATATGAAATAATCATAAGTTAAATTTATTTTTAAAATCTTCATTTGAAGTAAATTTATCATTTGCTAGTATTGATAAAATTTCTTTTTCATCATCAGCTTCAAGTATCAAGTCAGCTTGTTGTTTTGTTTTAGCATTTTTTGCAATGTATTCACTAAGGCTTTCTCTAATCATTTGTGAAATTGATTTTTTTTCTATAAAACTTACTGCTCTAGCTTGTTCATATAGTGTTTCATCTATTGTTAAATTTAATCTATGCATAAATACTCCTTTACATAGTGATGTATAGATGTATTATAGCATAAAACTTTATAAAAAGCTTTAAGTTTTAAATATATTTATTTTTTTAATGTCTAACGTCTCGGCTGAGCACCACTAAGTCATATTTCAGAAATCACGGAGTGTTTTCTGGAAGATGGCGTAGTGTGTGTCTCCTGTCATTTGTTGTTCGTAGCGAAGCGAAGAATGACAAATGACGGGTGACACGTTCAGTGGTCAGCACCGCCGTTGTTCGTTCACGCGAAGCGGGAACGAACAACGGTTAAGGAGAGCAATATTTGACCCGCCCTTGGGTCAAATATTGGTTCCTGCGTTTTGTTATCTAATAATATATTTGATGTGCGTACCAATTTTATTATTTTTTATAATATCTATAAATTGTTTTATCGAAACTTCTTGTTCAGATTTTATATAATCTCCACTCCATATTGAAGTAAATGTTATTCCATTTTTTGAATAATTGAAAATTTTATTTAATTCATTAGATATATGAGCCAACTTACTTTCTTCAAAAATCCAAAATTCATCATTCCAATCAGCTTCATCTGAAAGAAAATCATGTAAATTAATATGCATCTTTTCGTAAGTATCCATTAAAATAATTTCAGTAATTAAACTCATGGTAATTTTTCCTTTTAGATAACGTCTCGGCTGAGCACCACTCAGTCATATTTCAGAAATCACGGATTGTTTTCGGGAAGATGACTGAGTGTGTGACTCCTGTTATTTGTTGGTCGTAGCGAAGCGTAGACCGACAAATGACAGGTGGCACGTTCAGTGCTCAGCCGAGACGTTGTTCGTTCACGCGCAGCGAGAACGAACAACGTTCGTCGTGAGCGATAATTTCCCCGCTAGGGTAAATTATTAGTCTCCTCGTTTTTGTTAGACTTTCTGCTTAATTGGCATCTTTTTACCAATCCAGACTGAACTAACAACTAATATCGCAAATATAATCATTTGAATATCTATAACTTCATTTAGCAGGATAACAGATGCAATGATTGTAATGAATGTTTGAACTAATTGTATTTGACTAACCCTAACAATACCAGCCATTGCTAAACCTTTATACCATAGGAAAAATCCAAATAATTGACTGATTACTGTTAAATATAAAAATCCTAAATATGTAGATAATGAAAAATCAAATAAATTTTCAGGTGCATAATTTATTGTTGGAATAATGATAAACGGAAATGAAATAACCAAAGCCCAACATATCACTTGCCAACCACCAAGTTCTTTAGCTAATTTTCCACCTACAGCATAACCAATACTTACAGATATAACAGCAATAAATAAAGCGCTGTCTGCTTCGTGAAATGAACCATTGCCTTGCAATAGCGTATAACCGACAACTAAGGCGGTGCCAATCAAGCTA
>Ga0193961_1000304_pt1 | contig 19520 bp, 17 predicted proteins | sample FB_4_MG_FD_140371 | JGI IMG/M metagenome (GOLD analysis project Ga0193961, IMG submission 140371) | Microbial mat bacterial communities from the Broadkill River, Lewes, Delaware, United States - FB_4_MG | ecosystem: Environmental > Aquatic > Freshwater > River > Microbial mats | place: USA...
CGCAGCCAGGCGCCCTCCTCCGTTTCAGCCCGCAATGGGTTGTGACCTATATATAACTGTCCGCCTGCACGATTCGCAGGAAGCTGCCTGCAGATGCTAAAGCCCTTGCTCCACAACCCGCCGATACGATAGGAGTTCCGCAAGATACTGGCGCCGGGAGCGACGATGACACTGCATAAGATAGTTAAGACGACCCTTGTTGGGGCTTTGTGCTTTGGTGTGGCAGCCTGTGGCGGGCGCGCAGACAGAACCGGCCCCCGCGGAACCGCACCACAGGAGTTCAACAACGACATTGATAGCGCGCAAAGCAGCAAGTCCTCGATCTGGGATCTGTTCGGCGGCACGCCGGATCAGAAGGTTCAGGTAAACCGCTACCTGTGGAATGCGTCCCTTGATGTTCTGGAATTCCTGCCCGTGCAATCTGTTGATCCCTTCACCGGCGTTATCGTAACTGGCTATGGCACCCCTCCGGGCAGCGGCCGCGCCTATCGCGCCACCGTCCATATCAAGGATCCGGCGCTGGATGCGCGCTCCCTGAATGTCTCGCTGCAAACAAAGGGTGGACGCCCCGTCAGCGCATCGACAACCCGCGCTGTCGAGGATGCGATTCTATCCCGCGCGCGCCAGCTGCGCATCGCTGACAAGAACCTCTGACACCTAAGCCACGAAGCTCTGGCACAGAGATCAAAACAACAGTATTACATGCGCCGGGTTACCACCCGGCGTTTTCATTCTTAAAGGACCAGTCGTGATGTCGCGCTACGCTGCCACCAAAATCGAAGAAAAATGGCAAAAGGCCTGGGATGAGGCTGGCATTTTTGAAGCCAAGCGTACGCCTGGCAAAGAGAAATACTATGTGCTCGAGATGTTTCCCTATCCATCGGGCAAGCTGCACATGGGCCACGTGCGCAACTACACCATGGGCGACGTGGTGGCGCGCTACAAGATGTCCACTGGCCACAACGTGCTGCATCCCATGGGCTGGGATGCCTTTGGCATGCCCGCAGAAAACGCTGCCATGGCAAGCGGCGGTCACCCCAAGGACTGGACCTACGCCAATATTGCCGCGATGAAAGAGCAGATGAAGCCTCTGGGCCTCTCTCTGGATTGGTCGCGCGAATTTGCCACCTGCGACGAAGATTACTACGGCCAGCAGCAGGCGCTGTTCCTCGATTTCCTCGACAAGGGGCTGGTCTACCGCAAGAACGCTGTGGTGAATTGGGATCCGGTCGATATGACCGTTTTGGCAAACGAACAGGTCGAAGCGGGGCGCGGCTGGCGCTCTGGTGCGCTGGTGGAACGGCGCGAGCTGACGCAGTGGTTCTTTAAGATCTCCGATTACTCAGAAGACCTGCTCTCGGCGCTGGAGGGGCTGCACGACTGGCCTGCCAAGGTGCGTTTGATGCAGGAAAACTGGATCGGCAAATCGCGCGGGCTGCAATTCGGGTTTGAACGCTGCGATGGCGGTGCCCCGATTGATGTCTACACCACCCGCCCCGATACTCTGATGGGTGCCTCTTTTGTGGGTATCTCGCCAGATCACCCTATTGCCAAAGAACTCGAAGCTAGCTCTTCTGAAGTGGCTGAATTTGTTACGGAATGCCGTAAGGGTGGGACCACGGAAGAGGCAATTGAAACCGCTGAAAAGCTGGGCTACGACACTGGCATCCGGGTCAAACATCCGCTGAACCCAGATTGGGAGCTGCCGGTCTGGATCGCCAATTTCATCCTGATGGATTACGGCACCGGCGCCATCTTTGCCTGCCCCGCCCATGATCAGCGCGATCTGGATTTCTGCCGCAAATATGACCTGCCGGTAAAGAATGCCTTCTTCACATTGGGCGAGACGACACCGGTTGCAAACGAAGCCCTGGTTCCTGCCAAGTCAGAGAAGGTTCGCTGGGTTGATCACTTTGCTGGCCTGACCGAGGCCACCGGCGAAGAGGCGATCAACACCACCGTCGATTTCGCCGAAAAAGCGGGCTGGGGCAAAGGCGTAACCAACTACCGTCTGCGCGACTGGGGCCTGTCGCGCCAGCGTTACTGGGGCTGCCCGATCCCGGTCGTCCACTGCGACGATTGCGGCGTGGTGCCGGAAAAGAAAGAGAACCTGCCGATTGCTCTGCCCTATGATGAAGACGGCAAGCCGATTGACTTCTCGGTGCCGGGCAATCCGCTGGATCGTCACCCCAGCTGGCGCGACTGCGCCTGCCCGGCCTGTGGCAAACCGGCCCAGCGCGAAACCGACACCATGGATACCTTTGTGGATTCGTCCTGGTATTTCAGCCGCTTTACTGCGCCACATGCCAAAACACCGACGATTCTACCTGAGGCCGAATACTGGATGAACGTAGACCAGTATATTGGCGGCGTGGAACATGCGATTCTGCACCTGCTCTATGCCCGTTTCTTCTCGCGGGCGATGAAGATCTGCGGTCACTTGCCGGATGGCTGCGAGGAGCCCTTTGACGCGCTGTTTACCCAGGGCATGGTGACCCATGCGATCTATCAAAGCACAGATGACACTGGCCGCCCGGTCTATCACTACCCAGAAGAGATTGAGCTGCGCGACGGTAAAGCCTTCCTCAAAGACAGTGGCGCCGAGGTCAAAACAATCCCTTCCGCCAAGATGTCGAAGTCCAAAAACAACGTGGTCAATCCGCTCTCGATCATCTCGTCCTATGGTGCCGATACAGCGCGCTGGTTTGTGCTGTCCGATTCTCCCCCCGAACGGGACGTGGAATGGACCGCCTCCGGTGCAGAGGCCGCCTATAAGCACCTCAACCGGGTTTGGAACCTCTGCGACAAAATCGGCCAGATGGAACCCGGAGCCACCGGACAGGGTGACGAAGAGTTGCTGCGTGAAATGCATAAAACTATCCGCGATGTGACCCTGGGTGTTGAAAGCTTTGGCTTTAACGCCTCCATTGCGCGGCTCTATGGGTTCACCAATACCCTGGCCAAATCCAAGGCCGGCCAGGCCGCGCAGAAACAGGCCATCATGACCCTGGCGCAGCTGATGTCGCCAATGGTGCCGCACCTGGCGGAAGATATCTGGGCCCATCAGGGTGGGACCGGCCTGATCACCACAGCCCCCTGGCCTGTCGCGGACGAGGCGATGCTGGTCGAAGACAGCGTCACCCTGCCGATCCAGATCAACGGCAAGCGCCGCGGCGAAATCACCGTCGCTGCCGATCTCGACAAAGCAGAGGTTGAAAAAATCGCCCTGGCACACGAAGCTGTACAAAAGGCGCTGAATGGCGGCGCCCCGAAAAAGGTCATCGTCGTGCCAGGTCGTATCGTCAATGTCGTTGCTTAAACAGCCCTTGCTTATCCTCACGCTGATCGCCTCTTTGGTGGTCAGCGCCTGTGGATTTACGCCAGTGAATACACCTGGGGGCACCGGAGATGCGCTCTATGGAGAGGTCGTTATCGCCTTTCCCGACCTGCCCGATTCGACTGGTGACAGAAATGCCTACTTTTTAGTGCGGGATCTGGAACAACGTTTGGGACGGACCAGCAGTGGTAACTACCAGCTGGACCTGACCCTCGCGACCAGGACAGAAGGCCAGGCGATTACCGCTGACAACTCGATCACCCGCTATTCAATTATCGGATCTGTCGGCTATAGCCTGACGCGCCAATCAGATGGCGCGGTGATCGCCAGTGGCAGCGAGACCAATTTCACTGGCTATTCCGCCACCGGGTCCACAGTGGAAACCCTGGCTGGTGAACGCGACGCTTTTGAACGCCTGATGCGTATCCTTGCGGATCAGATCGCCGCACGGCTGCTGGCAACAGCGGATCTGGCCACCCCAGCCGCCGAATGAAGCTTTCGCCGCGCGACACCGAGGCCTATTGCGCCAAGCCCGATCCCTCCAAGACCGGGCTGTTGATCTATGGCGCCGATGCCATGCGCGTGGCGCTGAAGCGGCAGCAGATGCTGGCGGCCCTGCTGGGCCCCGGCGCGGATGAGGAAATGCGCCTCACCCGGATGCCCGGATCGGATCTGCGCAAGGATCCGGCGCAGCTGCTGGATGCGGTCAAGGCCGTGGGCTTCTTTCCTGGCGCCCGCGCCGTCTTTGTGGAAGAGGCCAATGATACCGCAGCGCCTGCAATTCTTGCCGCCCTTGAGGAATGGCAGCCAGGGGATGCGCAGATCATCGTCACGGCAGGACAGCTCAAAGCCACCTCAAAACTGCGCAAAGGTTTTGAGGCACATAACAATGCCTATGCCACCGGTATCTATGATGATCCCCCCTCGCGTGCAGAAATCGAACGTATTTTAAGCGGGGCGCAGATCCGCGATGTGCCAAGTGACAGCATGTCGGCGCTGACCGATATTGCAAACGACATTGGACCCGGTGATTTCTCGCGGATGATCGACAAGCTTTCGCTCTATAAACATGGCGATCGCGCCCCCCTATCTCTGGACGACATCCAGGCTGTGGCACCGCAGTCGACTGAGGCCGCCTTGGACGATGTGCTCAATGTGGTAGCAGAGGGACGCACCCCCGAGATCGGCCCTCTGATCAGCCGCTTGCAATCGCAAGGCACCAATGCGGTGACGCTTTGTATTGGCGCCACCCGCCATTTTCGCACGCTTTACACTGTTGCCGCCGATCCTGGCGGCCCAGCCCAGGGCATCGGGCGGTTGCGGCCGCCCCTGTATGGAAAACGCCGTGACAGAGTGCTGCGCCAGGCGCAGGGCTGGGGTGCTGATCGTCTGCAAAGGGGCCTGACCATTTTGACCGACACCGATTTGGCGCTGCGATCCGCTGGCCAAACCGCACCCGCTTTGGCGCTGATGGAGCGTGCGCTTATCCGGTTGTCGATGCTGGGCCGCGCCCGTTAGAGCCGCAGATGCTCACTCCCAGACTATTGTGCCCTTGACCTATCGCCCGCAGACTTCATCTTGGCGGCAAGGAACAACAGGGAGAGATCATCATGTACACTGTCATCGGTACACCTTTGTCGCGGAGTTTTCGGGTGCTGTGGACCCTTGAGGAGCTGGGCCAGCCTTATGAGCTGAACCCCGCTTCCCCACAAAGCCCTGAGATCCTGCAGGTCAGTGCCTTGGGGAAAGTCCCGGCCTTGATCGAAGGCGACGAGGTGATCACCGATTCGACTGCGATCATCACTTATCTTGCTGATAAACATGGTGGCCTGACCGCCAAGGCCGGCACATTGGCCCGCGCCCATCAGGATGCCATGACACAGCGCTTTCTGGATGAGCTGGATGCCGTGTTGTGGAGAGCGGCGCGCCACAGCTTTGCCCTGCCCAAGGACCAGCGCGTGCCCGAAGTGAAACCCAGTCTAAAATGGGAGTTCAACCGAAACCTCGACCGGATCGAAAGCCAGATCAAAGGCCCCTATGTCATGGGAGAGGAGTTCACCATTGCAGACATCGTACTGACCCACTGTCTGAACTGGGCCTTTGGGGCCAAATTCCCGGTCGAGAACGAAGCTTTGCTGGCATATGGTAAGACGATGCGGGCGCGCCCTGGGCATCAACGGGTAGCTGCCCTCATGAAATAGCGGCAACTCTGGCTCAAAGCGCAGCGAGATAACGTCTTGCGCCCTGCCCGGCCCAGCGTCCGGTGGCAAGACAAGCGGTCAAAAGATATCCGCCCGTCGGGGCCTCCCAATCCAGCATCTCTCCGGCACAAAACGTGCCGGGGCGTTTGACCAGCATCAGGTCCCCATCCAGCTCTGACCAGAGAATCCCTCCCGCGGTCGAAATTGCCTCATCCATGGGACGCAGACCTGCGTGTTTCACCGGCAGCGCCTTGATCAAAGCAGCCAGGTCACCCGGTTCCTGCGGCAACGGACGGCCAAATTCCTGTAGCAAAGCTGTCCGGCCCACCCCCAATTTCACGGCGCGGCGCAGATGCGTGGCGAGACTGGCCTTTCCACGGGGGCGCGCCAGGCGGGTCGCAACCTCCGCCTCAGAGAGATCTGGTAACAGGTCAACGCTCAGATCGGCCCCATCGCGCACAGCGGCACTCACCGTGTAGATACCTCCGCCCTCCAGCCCCCGCGCCGATATGACCGCCTCACCACGAGAGCAAATGTCGCCTGCCTGCCACTTCACGCCCTTTAGGGGCTGCCCCAACAGCGCCTGCATATGGGTTGACCAGTCGACGACCAGCCCCGCATTGGCAGGTTTGAACGGCGCCAGAGAAATCTCCTGCGCCGCCAAGATCTCGCTCCAGGTTCCATCCGAGCCCAGCCGCGCCCAGCTTGCGCCGCCCAGCGCCAGAACAGTACAGCGGGCCACGAGCTGCTGCGGGCCATGCGCTGTGTCAAAACACAAATCATCTCCCTGCCAGCCAGTCCAACGCCAGCGGGTTTCCCAGGTCACACCCTGGTTCTCCAGACGCGCCAACCAGGCGCGCAACAGGGGCGAAGCCTTCATCTTTTCCGGAAAAACCCGTCCGGTGGAGCCAGTAAACAGGGCCTGCCCCAGCCCCTGCGCCCAGTCCTGAATGGCTGCCGAATCAAAGGCAGAGATCATCGGCGCCAGGGATTCAGCTGCATCACCATAGTGGGTGAGCAGCTGGCCCAGAGCTTCATCTTTGGTCAGGTTCAACCCGGATTTACCCGCCATCAGAAACTTGCGCCCCAGGGAGGGCTTGGCCTCGACCAACAGCACGCTATGGCCAGCAGAGGCAAGCTCACCTGCCGCCATCAACCCCGCAGGCCCAGCGCCAATCACCACCGCATCCCATACCTGTCGCTGCTTCATAAGGCTCTCTTTCCTGACTGCTCTTCCAATCGCCTAGTCCAGGCATCTACGGCAAGTCGTGGCGAAAGACGAGGCTCCTATACCCCAGGAAACAGGCCTCAGCTCTGGCACATCTCAAGGATACCCCTGGCAATCTCAGGCTTGGCGGCCAGCGAATCAGCCAGCAAGGCCTGCGCCTGTGCCATCAATTCATCCGGTTCAATCAGGCGATCGACCAGCCCCCATGCGCAGGCCTCTGGTGCTTCGATCTTTTGCCCCGCTGCAAGTATCATCTTGGTCCGCGCCGGGCCAATCAACGCGCGCATCCGACCAGCATCGGAAGGCTGCGGCAGATAGCCGAGTTTCATCACCGGATAAAAGAACTTAGCCCCAGGCACCGCCAGACGGATATCACAGGCCAGCGCCATGCCATTGGCCCCCCCGGCCAAGGTGCCATTCAAAGCAGCGATCTTGAGGCAAGGCACAGCGGCCAACCCCGTTGACAGCCGTTCCCAAACGGTGGACGTCGCCAGCCCTGCGCGGGCTTCCTCCAGATCTGCCCCAGCGCTAAACACCTTACCGGTGCCTGTGAGGATCAGCCCCCGAGCCGCCTGCGCGCGGGTCACGATCTCGACGAGTTCTTCGAGCATCTGTGCTGTCAACGAATTGGCCTTTTCAGGCCGATTGATGGTAATGGTCCAGAGCCCCGCCTCGGATATATCCAGATCGATCATACCAGGCCAACCTTGCGACGGACCAAATCCAGGCGCAAAGAGACCTCATCCCCTACAAACTCATCCGCATCTGGGCCACACATCCACAGTAGGGTCTTGGCCGGCCATTCCGCTGGAACGTGATCCTTCCAGTCAATTTGGCTCACCGGATTGATACCACTGGCTTTGATCGCACGCTGCATGTCAGTGGCCACGGTGCCGGGCGACAGGCTGAGCACCCGGATGCCATACTCTGCCTCTTCCAAATGCAGCGCCTTGGTCAGCATCAAAACCGCCGCCTTTGAGGCGCAATAAGCGCTCCAGCCCTCCAAGGCATTATAGGCCGCGCCAGAGCCGATATTGATGATGGTGCCACCGGACCCAGACTTCATCAGAGGCAGGGCCGCATGGATACCGTTGAAGACGCCCTTGATGTTGACATCCATCAATTGACCCCAGGCTGCGGGATCGGCATCTTCGATGCGGGCGATCGGGTCGATCACCCCGGCATTGTTGATCAGCACATCCAGGCTGCCAAAAGCCAGATGCGTCTGTTGCAGAGCCGCAGCCACCGCGGCAGGGTCCGAGACATCGCAAGCAAAGGCCAGCGTGTTTCCGCCGATCTCCTCAGCCAGGGCCGCCAGACTGTCGGCACTCCTTGCCAGCAAGGCCAGATTGGCGCCAGCCTGTGCAAATACACGCGCCGCATCCGCCCCAATGCCACGACTCGCACCAGTGATGACAACTGTTTTGCCCTTGATATCCATCAGGTAAATCTCCAAGTCCACTCATTCCAAATGTGGTAAACTGCTTAGGGGGAACGGTCCAGCCCCTGGCCCCTTGACGCCCTTCACGATGCGGTTGACCATAAGGACCATTGTATTTGCGTATAAGCAGAAAGGTTATCCTATGACAGTTTCCCTCGCGCGCGGCACGGGTGCTGCTGCGGTACTTATCATCACAGCCCAAGGTGCATTTGCGGATGTCACTGCCCAGGATGTCTGGTCAGACTGGAAAGCCTATATGACCGGCACTGGCTACACTGTGACCGGCACCGAAAGCCAATCCGGTAATGTGCTGACGGTCAGCGATATTTCCATGACCATGCCTTTGCCAGATCAGGACGGCACTGGCGGGCTAACCATGCCTGAGATCCAGTTCATCGAGAACGGCGATGGCACTGTCAATGTGATGCTGCCGAAGGACTTCCCGATGACATTTGCCGGGGAAGGGGATGGCGAGAAATTCTCAGCTGAAATCCTGTACTCCCATGACGGCAGCCCAATGGTTGTCTCAGGCGACACCTCTGCCATGACCTATGATTATGCCACCAGTCAGGCGACAATCACACTGGATAAACTCATCGGTGACGGCGAAGAAATGCCTGAAGGCGCCCTAAAAGCCTCCGTTATGATTAGCGATTTCGCGGCCAATACCGTGATGCAGATCGCCGACCAGCGCAGCTATACCCAGGCCTCCTCCATGGCCGAAGTCACCTACGACCTGGCGTTTCAGGACCCCGATTCTGACGATGCGGGCACCGTCACGGGCAGCCTGAAGAACGTAACAGGCACGGCCGTCAGCAGCATTCCCTCTGGATTGGACAGCCCTGAGATGCCTGCGCTGATCAAGGCCGGGCTAAGTGTCGATGCCAATGTGGCCTATACCGGTGGCAACAGCGCAATTTCCGTGACCGGCTCTGACAGCTTTGACATGCAAAGTACCTCTGCAGGGGGGAGTTTTGGCGTCACCATGAGCAAGGACGGATTGTCCTATGACATTGGTCAGAAAGATATCTCTGTAAATGTCTCCGGGTCGGAAATCCCCTTCCCACTGGCGCTCTCGATGGCGGAAACCGGGTTCAAACTGTTGATGCCCGTCAGCCAGTCCGATGAAGAACAAGACTTTGGTCTTGGTATCACACTGCGCGATTTTGCCGTCCCAGAAATGCTCTGGGGCATGGTCGACCCCACCGGCACCCTGCCACATGATCCGGCGACGATTGTGTTGGATCTGGCTGGTAAAGGCAAACTGCTGTTTGACATGTTCGACCCGGAATCGATGAAGGTCATGGAACGTGGTGCGCAAAAACCGGGTGAGTTCAACGCCGTCACCATCAGGCAACTGCTCGTGACCGCCGCTGGCGCCAAGCTGACCGGAACCGGTGACTTCACCTTCAATAACGAGGACCTGGTGACCTTTGACGGCATGCCTGCCCCTGATGGCTCCGCCAATATCGAACTGGTTGGTGCCAATGGGCTGATTGACAACCTGATCACAATGGGCCTGCTGAGCGACAGCGATGCCATGGGCGCGCGCATGATGATGGGCATGTTCGGTGTTCCTGGCGAGGGAGAAGACACCCTGACCTCGGAAATCAAGGTCTCCGAAGACGGCCAGATCCACGCCAATGGCCAGCGCATCAAATAAGCGACCGTTCTTAAAAAAAACCGCAATCAGGGCCGCCATGCGCGGCCCTTTTTTGTGCCACACCCTTGCGGCAAGTCTCGGGTCTGGCTAGCTCTTGTAGCAATCCAAATTAAGTAGGTGCCCATGACCCAGTCTCCCGAAGCGCTCTGCCACGCCCTGATTGACGCCGCCAAACGCGCTGGTGCCGATGCCGTAGATGCCATGGCCACCGAGGGCCGCTCCCTTAGCATTGAGGTCCGCGAAGGCAATCTGGAGCACGCCGAACGCTCAGAAGGTACCGATCTGGGGCTACGTGTCTTTATTGGCCAGCGTCAGGCACAGGTCTCCTCTTCTGACAGTCGTCCCGAAACACTCCTGGCTATGGCCGAACGCGCCGTGGCCATGGCCCGCGAGGCCCCGGAAGATCCCTATAGCGGTTTGGCCAGCGCCGAACAGCTGGCCCAGAACTGGGATCTGGACGCGCTGCAACTTTGTGATCCCAGCCCAGAGCCCGCACCAGAGGCCCTGCAGCAGGACGCGCTTGCCGCCGAGGCCGCCTGTGCCGACATCGACGGTATCAGCCAGGTGCAGGCCGCTGGGGCCAGCTATGGCCATCATTCGGTCTATCTCGCCACCTCTAACGGGTTTGCCGGTGGCTACCAGCGCACAGGGCGTTCGCTGTCTTGTACTGGTATTGCAGGAACCGGCACCGGGATGGAGCGCGACTATGACGGTGATTCCCGCACCTTTCAAAGCGATCTGCGCAGCCCAGAGGATATTGGCCGCACCGCAGGCGAACGCGCCGTGGCGCGGCTCGAAGCCCGGCGTCCACAAACCGGCAGCTACCCCGTCCTGTTTGACGAGCGCGTCTCCTCTTCGCTGATTGGTCATCTGCTTTCAGCCTCCAATGGTGCAGCTATCGCCCGTGGCTCATCCTGGCTGCAAGGCGCAGTGGGCGAACAGATCCTGCCGCAGAGCCTCTCGGTCATAGAGGACCCGCATCGCGCCCGGATTTCCGGCTCACGCCCCTTTGATGGCGAAGGCCTGGCAACACAGCACCGTTCGATCATTGAAAACGGCGTCCTAACCGGCTGGACTCTGGATCTGGCTTCGGCCCGGAAACTGGGCCTGCAAAGCACCGGCAATGCTGTGCGTGGTGTCGGATCGGTCCCCACCCCGTCAAACTGGAACGTCGCCCTGACCCAGGGTCACCAAAGCCGTGCAGAATTGATTGCAGAAATGGGCACCGGTCTTCTGGTAACCTCGCTGATCGGCTCGACCATTAACCCCAACACCGGAGATTACTCACGGGGGGCCTCAGGCTATTGGGTGGAAAACGGCGAAATCGCTTATCCGGTCAATGAGTGCACGATCGCGGGCAATCTGCGCGACATGCTCAAAACCCTTGTCCCGGCAAATGACGCCCGCACCTACCTGTCACGGGTGGTGCCCTCGCTCTTGGTCGAAGGAATGACCCTTGCCGGCAGCTGAAGACCTCACGCTCCTGATCCGGGCCGCCAAGGCCGCAGGAGACATAGCACTCAAATTTTCGGGCCCGACTGCGCAGCGGTGGGACAAGCCCGACGGCCAGGGTCCGGTGACCGAGGCCGATCTGGCGGTGAACGCCATGCTGGAAGACATGCTGCCAAAGGCGCGGCCCGACTACGGCTGGCTGTCGGAGGAAAGCGAGGACAACGAGGCGCGATTGGGTAAGGAGCACGTCTTTATCATTGATCCCATTGATGGCACCCGCAGTTTTGCCGAGGGCTCGGCCACCTGGGCCCATTCGCTGGCTGTGGCCAAACGGGGCGAAATCATTGCAGCAGTGATTTACCTGCCACAACGCGATCTGCTGTATACCGCTTCCAAAGGCGGGGGCGCCTTTTGCAACGGCGATAAAATCTCCGTCGCCACCCCTTCGTCGCTCAGAACCGCCCGGGTCCTGACTGCCAAACCTAACCTTGAGGCCCAGCACTGGCTGGGCAATGCCGCGCCAACTTTTCACCGCAGCTATCGCCCCTCACTGGCCTATCGGTTGGCCCGTGTCGCCGATGGTGGTTATAGCGCCATGCTGACACTACGGCGCAGCTGGGAATGGGATATTGCTGCCGGAGATCTGATCCTGCGCGAAGCCGGGGGGCTGATCAGCGACCGGCTCAATGCGCCCCTGTGTTTCAACAACCCCACTCCCCTGCTGAACGGGGTTGTCGCGGCAACCCCCACAACCCATCTGGACCTGTTGCAAGCCCTGGATCCAAAGGGCCCCGGTATCGCCGGACAATGACTTGCGCAGATGACTGAGCCCCACTCCCTGTCCTCCCCCCCGCGCCCGCCAGGCGAAGTACTTTGGGTGCATGCCACCAGCATTGAACGCTTTATGGCGCTTTGCGATATTGGCCTGCGGCTCAAGGCGATGCGACCGGATCTGGTGGTACTCGCCACCTGGGAGGCTGAAATGGGAGAGGTTCCAGAGGCGGGCGGCTGCGACTTTTTGATCGGCCCCCTGCCTAGCGACCAATCCAGCGAGGCAAAGGCTTTCCTCGCTCAATGGCAGCCAGACCTGTGCCTCTGGGCTGGCGGCAACCTGCGCCGAGGTCTGTTGCGGCAAATGCGGGAACAGGGAATTTCTGCCCTGTTGGTGGATATTCTAGACCGTGAAATGCCAGCCCGCAAACTGCGCTGGCTGCCAGATCAACGCTATCGAATTTTTAGCGGCTTTGATGCCATTTTCACCCCGTCACAAACCGTGCGCAACCAACTGTTGCGTGGGCCATTGCCTGCTGACCAAGTGATGCTGACCAGTCGCTTGCGGCTCTCTACCGTGCCGCCCGGATGCGACCACGATGCACTCTCGACCCTCCAACAAGCCCTCGGCAGCCGTCCCGTCTGGCTGGCCGCCCGCGCCCAATTGGAAGAACTGCCAACCCTGCTGGAGGCCCATCGCACGGCCCTCAGGATGTTGCACCGGATGCTGCTGGTTGTTGCCCTGGATGACCCCCAAAGCCGTGCCCGCGCCCGCAATCTCATTGTGGCCAGCGGGTTGCAATGCGCTGATTGGGACGCTGGAGAGGAGATGGATGACTACACCCAGATCCTGATTACAGACAGCACTAATCTTGGGCTCTGGTACCGACTGGCTCCTGTCTCTCTTCTGGCCTCCAGCCTGGCACCAGAGATGCCAGGACAAAATCCTCTGGATGCGCTTGCACTGGGATCCGTGGTGCTTCATGGGCCAGCCAGCGGCCACCACAGCGTAATCTATGATCAACTGGCGGCGCTGAAAGCCACTAAACAAGTGAGTAGCGCAGAGGAGTTGGCCGAAATGGTGATCCATCTGTCTGCCCCTGACATGGCAGCCAAGCGCGCCCTGGCCGGCTGGACCGCCGTGACCGAGGGCGCGGAAATGACCGATCAACTGATAGAGAGAGTTCAGGACATCCTGGACCTGCGCGAGGACCAAAATGCGACCTCCTGAGTTCTGGAACAAAGCCCCCAATCGCTTTGATCTGCGCCGCCTATTGCTGGCACCACTGGGGTGGATCTATGCCGCTGCAACTGCGAAGCGGTTACGTGCCCCAGGCTATCAGGCCACTGTTCCGGTGATCTGCGTTGGAAATCTCAATGCCGGGGGGACCGGCAAAACTCCGACGGTAATATGGCTTCTGGAGACCCTGCGCGCCCTAGGGCATGAGCCCCATGTGGTCACCCGCGGCTATGGGGGGCGTTTGCAGGGACCGATAGCGGTGGATCCCGGCAAACACCGCGCCCAGGACTGCGGCGACGAACCGCTACTGCTGGCGGCCTTTGGCGAGGTCTGGGTCGCTCGTGATCGGGCCGCTGGTGTCCAGGCGGCAGAAGCCGCAGGGGCTACGGTCATTGTCCTGGACGACGGATTCCAAAACCCCAGTGTGACCAAAGATCTGTCGCTTGTGGTAGTGGATGCCGCCCGCGGTTTTGGCAATGGTTCCTGCCTGCCTGCAGGCCCCCTGCGCGAACCTGTAGAGCCGGGTCTGCGCCGTGCCGATCTGGTGCTTTCCATCGGCGATGAGACGGCTCAGGAGAGCTTCTCCAGTATCTGGGGCAACAGCCTACAGGGCCTCCCCCATGCACAGGCCGCGCTGGAACCGCTGCAAACGGGAATGCCCTGGAAAGGCACACCCGTGCTGGCCTTTGCCGGCATTGGGCACCCGCAAAAATTCTTTGATACCCTGCGGAGGCTGGGCGCCAAGATCATCCACGCCGAGGCACTAGATGATCACCAGCCGTTGTCTACGGCACTGATGACCCGTCTGGAGGCCGATGCCAAAATGCGGGGTGCTCAGCTGGTCACCACCGAAAAAGACGCCGTGCGCTTGCCTGCAAGTTTCCGTCATAAGGTGATCACCTTGCCTGTTCGCTTGCAGATCCCCGATGATCAGGCTCTCATCGAGCAGCTCAAGACTATTGCCCCAGCACCTTAACCATCCGTTCTGAGTCAGCCCCATGATCCCCAAAAACAAAGCCCGAGGTTTCCCCCGGGCTTTGGCATCCATGTGATCCAGTGGCTGGGTTAGCCTTCCAGTTCGGCGTCAATCAGGGCTTTGAAGTCTTCGTAAGACTGATTGGAAATTCTGGTGCCGTTCAGCACAAAAGAAGGAGTAGCTTCGACACCGTCCGCTGTTGCGTTTTCCTGATACCAAGCCACCAATGTCTGCGCCTTCGTGCCATCCTGCAAGCAGGCCTCGACCGTATCTTTGTCAAGCCCGGCAATACCACCGATTTTACGCAGCGCGTCGATGATCTCTGATGCGCCACCTGCACGGCTCCAGTCGGACTGACCCTTGTAGATCAGATCGCTGATACCAAAGAACTTTTCAGGTCCACCACAGCGCGCAATCATAGAGGCCCAGAGACCGTAGCGATCAAAGTAGACCTCACGGTAGATGAGTTTCATCTTGCCGGTGTCGATATACTCTTCCTTGAGCTGTTTCAAAACACCGGTGTGAAAATTGGCGCAATGGGGGCAGGTGTAGGAGGCATATTCGATCAGGGTGACAGGCGCGTCTTCTGCTCCCATAACCATTTCGGTGATGGTGGAGGTGTCAACCTCGGCCTCTTGTGCAGAGGCAGCCCCCACCAGGGGCAGATCAGGCAGGCGGGTTTGGCTGTTGTAACCAGTGACCGCATAGGCTCCGGCAGCAAGCGCCACCGCAGCAAAAACACCAGACATAAGACGGGTCATTCATACCTCTTTCGTTCAGTTTTCTTCTTTGTCAGAACATTGCGCCCCAACCGCTCCAGCGCGGCGCGCAACTCTTCGTTTTCAACCCCTTGAGCAGCCTGCGCGGCCGCAGCCTGATCCTGCGGATCAACAGGCGCCAGTTTTTGCACTTTGGGGGCGTGTTTGAATTCTACCTGGCCATCGGAAAATCCGGTGGGAGCCGTCTGGGTGATCCATACCTTTGAGATCGCATTGTAACCATAAACCGCGTTTACCTTTTCGCGCAGGCGTTCCTTTTGCATCTCCAGTATTGGCGCATTGGCGCCGTTGGTCAGCTCCGTCAGGGTGGCACCAAAGGAACTGCGACCGTAGCCGACCTTGACGGGCCGAGCGATCGCCGCGATGTCGGGTCCAGCGATCTCTTCCCAATGGGTCAGCAGACGCGACACTGCAAAACCACGACTTTCGCCCGCCTTGCGGATCTGATCCGAAAGGAGTCGAGAGGTGCGAGAGAACCCGCGCGTGGTGCTGCGCCTAAATGCCATAGATATGGTTTTGCGTGACTGGTCCCCCTATTGTAAAGGGGCGACAAACAACCGTCAGCAAAACAACGCCATCGAGGGGTAAAGAATGCGTGATATGGACAAGTTTCCGGCCCCAGTTGCGACACCGCAGGCAGCAGAAACGGAGTTAAACCAACAGTTGCTCGGCTGGTATGACCGCAACGCCCGCACCATGCCCTGGCGGGTCTCTCCGGCGGATCGCGCCCGTGGGTTGCGCCCCGACCCCTATCGGGTCTGGCTCAGTGAAGTGATGTTGCAGCAGACCACGGTTGCCGCCGTGACAGAGTATTTCCAGCGGTTTACTCGGCGCTGGCCCTCAGTTCTGGATCTGGCCGCTGCACAGGATGCCGAGGTGATGGCCGAATGGGCCGGGCTAGGCTATTATGCCCGCGCTCGTAACCTGCTGAAATGTGCCCGTGTGGTGGCCCAGGAGCTGGAGGGCACTTTCCCGGACAGCTATGATGCACTGCTGAAATTGCCCGGCATCGGCCCCTATACCGCAGCCGCTGTGGCCTCCATTGCCTTTGATCGCCCCGAAACGGTACTGGATGGAAATGTAGAGCGGGTAATGGCACGATTGCATGACATTCATGAACCGTTGCCCGCCGTAAAACCGGTGCTGAAAGAACATGCAGGGGTGCTGACTCCAAAGCTGCGCCCAGGCGATTATGCCCAGGCGGTGATGGACCTGGGTGCGACGATCTGCACCCCAAAGAACCCCGCCTGTGGGATTTGCCCCTGGCGCAGCCCCTGTCAGGCGCGGGAGGCAGGTACCGCCCCGGAGTTGCCGAAAAAGACCCCAAAACAGCCTAAACCCACACGGCTGGGTCTCGCCTATCTTGCCCGCCGTGCTGATGGCGCCTGGCTGTTGGAGCGCCGCCCTGACAAAGGGCTGCTGGGGGGTATGCTGGGCTGGCCCGGATCCGAATGGAACGCGACCCCAGTCCCCCGCCCCCCGTTTGAGGCGAACTGGCAGGATCTGGGGGGAGAGGTGCGCCATACCTTCACTCATTTTCACCTGATTATGCAGGTGAAGCTGGCCGAACTTCCCTCTGGGTATAATCTCAGCCCCGGACAGGAGCTGCTGACGCGGCATGCGTTTCGCCCCCAAGACCTCCCTACCGTGATGCGCAAGGCGTTTGATCTTTGGGCTGGATCAGAATTCAACCCAGGTCCAAACGGTTAACCCCGGACAGAGAGCTGCCCACTGCAACCATTGGTCACCCTTCAGCCCCCTTGGGTTTCGCTCAGAACAGGCCTAGTCTCAGCCCAATCCCACATGGAGCCTGGTCCCAGGCCGCTGATTTTGGAGTCTGACTGATGATCGACGCTGATATCCTTCCGCGCTGGCAATCTGCCCTGCCCTTTTGGCTCTCCTTTTTGCTGCTGCCGCTGATCTGGATGGCCGCCCTGTTTGGCGGCTGGATCATCCTGCTGCCGCCGCTGGTAACCTGGTATCTGTTCGCCGTGTTGGATGGCATCCTGGGGCTCAACCTAGAAAATGCAGATCCGGCAACACCCGAAGACGATCTGGACTGGTACCGCAGGCTGACAACCGCCTGGGTGCCCTTGCAGTTCCTCACTTTGTTTGGCCTGATCTGGTATGTCAGCGATGCCAGCCACCTGTCCGGGTTAGAGAAATTCGGGGTGTTCTTTGGGGCCGGCGTGATCACCGGAACCATTGGCATCAACTACAGTCACGAGTTGATGCACCAGCGCAACCGGCTGGAACGTAACCTGGCAGATCTCTTGCTGGCTATGGTGCTCTATTCCCATTTCCGTTCTGAGCACCTGCTGGTGCACCATCGCTATGTGGGCACGCCACGTGACCCGGTCACTGCGCGCTACAATGAAGGGTTTCACCGGTTCTACCCGCGGGTTCTGCAGCAATGCTGGCTATCAGCCTTTCGCGCCGAAAAGGAGAAACTCGCCAAAAAGAACCTGCCCTGGACCAATGGCAAGAACCCTTTCTTTCGTTACTGGGGATTGCAGGCAGTCATGCTGGTTCTGGCGGTGATTTTAGGGGGGCTATCGGGTTTGGTGCTGTTCCTGGTACAGGCCGGAGTGGCCATCTGGCAACTAGAGCTGGTCAACTACGTGGAACACTACGGTCTGACCCGCAAACACCTCGGCAAGGGTAAATACGAACATGTTCGCCCACACCATTCCTGGAATGCGGCCCATAAAGCCTCGAACTGGTTGCTGATCAATCTGCAACGCCACTCTGACCATCACTACCGCCCGGATCGGCGGTTTCCGCTGCTGCAGAACTATACAACGGCCGATGCCCCGCAGCTGCCCTATGGCTATCCAGTGATGACGGTGATGGCGATGATCCCACCACTGTGGCGACGCGTAATGAACCCAAGGGTTCGACGTTGGCGCCAGATGTATTACCCAGAGATCACTGACTGGAGCGGCTACAACAAGGCCAAAACCCCAATGCCACGCTCCTGAGTTGGAGTGCCATAGGCGCAGAAACGGAAAGAACACCGACCCGCCCAAGGGTCAGTGTTCTTTCGCAGCCCCTTGGCAAGAGACTTTAAGGAAGCACAGGTTGAAAGTGGACTTGGACGGACAACTCTCGCGCTGCACAGCAACAGGGGCATCCTGCAATCACAATCCTAACAGGATGATAACAAACAAAATCAACCTAAGGGTGAATATGTAAGTGCTTGAACTTGATACACTAAATATTCAACTCACCCATGACCCACAACTGACAACAGGGAGAATACCTTTGGGTTGTGATAGAATCACCGTTTCGCCCAAACCTTCATAACATCGTCCAGACCACGTACTTCCTGATCAGGGTGGCACTCAAAACCGTTGCCGATATCTGAGGTCGGCTGTTCCTGCTCGGCTTGCAAGCGCAGCTCATCACTCATCACAATCGAAGTCTGCAACCGCCGGGTCATCTCCTCCAGCCGGGCAGCAACATTCACGGCGGTGCCAATTACTGCGTATTCTAAACGGTTGGCGCCAATATCCCCTAGCAGGGTCTCACCGTAGTGGATGCCAATCCCAGCCTGGATTTCCGGCTCCCCCAGACGGCGCCGCTCCCGGTTCCAGATCTCGAGAGACTTTTGCATCGCCAGCGCACAGTCAAGCGCATTGCTGGCGTCGCGTTCGCCGGCCGAAGGGGTGCCAAAAGTCGCCATCAACCCATCGCCCAGATATTTATCAAGCGTCCCATTATGACGGAACACTTCACGCTCCATCCGGCCATGGAATCCGCGCAACAAGGCAATCACCTGATGCGGGTCACGCCCGGCGGCAAGTCGGGTAAAGCCGATGATATCAATAAACAGAACCGCAACATTCTGGATCTTCACCTGCTTCAGCGGCTCATCATTTTGCGATAGTTGATCGACCACATTGGGCGAAAAGTAGCGAGACAGGTTTGCCCGCTCCCGTTCAAGCCCTGCGTTGTTCAACAGCAGGATGTTGGTACGGCGCGCCGACATCGCCAGAGTGATGGCCACGATGAGGAAGACAATGACCTCCTGTATCCGCAATTGCAGCACATAGCTGTTGGGATCCAGAAACTTCAACATACTCGAGTCAGCGCCAATGGCCTCCACCACCGCCTCGGTGAGCCCAGGAGTCGGGGTTGTGAACCACCAAGACAGAGCCATGGCCCCCAGCCACATGACAAAGGTCCAGACCCCGATGGCAATAACCGTGCGCCAGGAATAGGCCATAGTGCCCACTGCCAGAATCACAAAGAAATAAAGGAAATTGTCAAACCGGTACTGCATCGCCAGCGGCATGGTATCGACGCTCAGCGGGTTCGGCCCAACCATCCCCAGGGTCATCAAGAAAAGATCGATAAAGATCAGCAACAGTTCCAGGCGTGACCGCCCGACGCGCCCGACACGCTGGATGAACCAGCCATTTAGGCACAA
>Ga0193961_1000305_pt1 | contig 19519 bp, 11 predicted proteins | sample FB_4_MG_FD_140371 | JGI IMG/M metagenome (GOLD analysis project Ga0193961, IMG submission 140371) | Microbial mat bacterial communities from the Broadkill River, Lewes, Delaware, United States - FB_4_MG | ecosystem: Environmental > Aquatic > Freshwater > River > Microbial mats | place: USA...
CTTATGATGAGCGAACAGGGTAAGATACAGGGTGCTCTTTGGAGTTTTGGTGCTAAAAATGGTTACAACCACGATATAGGAAATCACAAAACAAAAAATCCTGATGACCCTCACAAAAGACTCGGAACTGAGAAATATAAAAAATATATGAATAAGTTATCTCTAATGGAGCCTCAGGTTTTTCCAAAAGAGATGAAAGAGTTGCCACCTGCACCCACAGCTGAGGAAGTTCAAAAAGACCCGTCATTAGCTGTTTATACTTATCTTCGTCAAGAGTGTCTTCGTTGTCATACGGGTTCTAAAGGCAGACAGGCAAGGGGGGATTACAGAGGTATCGGTTGTGCGTCTTGTCATATTCCTTACTCAAACGAGGGTTACTATGAGGGTAATGATAAGAGCATAAGTAAGAAAAAGAGAGGACATCTTCTTGTTCACTCTATTCAATCTTCTCGTGATACAAAAGTTAAAGTCCATGATACAGAGTACAGTGGTATTCCAGTTGAGACTTGTACCACATGTCATAATCGAGGAAAGAGAATAGGTGTTTCATATCAAGGTTTGATGGAGAGTGCGTATAGCTCAACCTATGATGCTCATGGAAATGAACAACCAAAACTTCACTCAAAACGATATATGCACATGCAAGAGGACATCCACTATCAAAAAGGGATGTTATGTCAGGATTGTCACACTTCTAATGATATGCATGGGGATGGATTTTTAAGTGGCAGTAATTTAGCTGCTGTTGAGATAGAGTGTCAAGATTGTCACGGTACTACAAAAGAGTACCCGTGGGAATTACCACTTGGATACTCTGATGAGTTTAATACAACCCACGCTTCAGGCGACGCCAGAGGCACTACAAAAACTTTAGCAGAGTATCTTAAAAAAGGAAGTGTAAATAAAGCTCGTGATGGTTATCTGCTCTCAGCAAGAGGAAATCCATTGACTCACGCTGTAAAAGATGGCGATGAGATAATAATGCACTTAGCAAGTGGAAAAGATATAAGGTTAAAACCACTCAAAAAGTTAAAGCAAGAGGAGAAATTATCTAAAAAAGCTCTGCTTGCTATGGATACTATAGATTCACACAGAGATAATTTAGAGTGTTATACATGTCATGCTGGATGGGCACCGCAATGTTACGGTTGTCATGTAAAGATAGACTACTCTAAAGGAAAGAAGAATCCTGACTACTTAAAAGCTGCACACGATAAAGATATTCATGGCTCAACTGGTGATATGAAAAACTTAAGAAACTATCTGGTTGACGGTAAGGTTACAGAGACTAGAAGTTTTTTAAGATGGGAAGACCCAGCACTTGTTCAAAATGGAGAGGGAAGAGTAAGCCCAGGTGTCCCAGGGTGTCAAACTACCATTACAGTTATAGGAAAAGATGGAAAAGCACTGCTGCAAAATCATATATATAAAGTTCCACATGTCGAGGGTGCAGCACAAGAGGGACAAAATGCAATTGACACATCACCAATCCAGCCTCATACCATTACAAAAGATGCTAGAAGCTGTGAGAGTTGTCACGCTACATCAAAAGCTGTTGGTCTTGGAATAGGTGCCTCTCGTTCTACAAAAGACCCATCTCAAACAGCTATAATAGATATAATGAGTGCTGATGGAAAAGTATTGCCAACAATAGTAGATGAACAGTTTCCAGCAACTCCAAATCTGCACTATGATTACTCTAAATTCTTAGATGAAAATGGTACCCAGTTGCAGACTGTTGGACATCACTTTAAACTCTCAGGTCCTCTCTCAAAAGCCCAAAGAGAGAAGTTAAATCGTGAGGGTGTTTGTTTGTCCTGTCATCAAGACATTCCAAAAGGTAATTTAGCAGTTTCAGCTATGACACATGTGGCAGAAATGGCAGATATAAAGATAGATAACAAGATGCATAAAGATATAGTAAATAAACTACTAAATCTTGGAGCTTTGATTCAAATAGCTGCTGGAATGCTTATTGGAATGTTATTAATGTTTGTTTTTTATAAAGTATTTATTCAAAAAAGAAAAGTTAATCCAAGAAACGAAGGATGGAAATAGTGAAAAAATTAGTTTTTATTTTAACATGTACAATCTCTCTAATGGCTAGTGATATTGTCATTAAAGAGAGTAAACACAGTGTTTCAAAAACAGTTGAAAATATAAAAAATATAGTAACAAAAAAGGGCTTTAGCGTTTTTAATGTCATAGACCATAAAGCAAATGCTGCTTCAGTTGGCATGAATATGAAAAATGCAAAAGTAATTATTTTTGGAAATCCGAAAGTCGGAACTAAACTGATGAAAGATAATATCTTGTCAGCTCTTGATTTACCTATGAAAGTACTGGTCTATAAAGATAGTGATAAAAAAGTAAAACTTGCTTACAGGGATGGAAGTTGGTTAAAGAAGACTCACTCGTTAAATAATAATAAACTTAGCTCCAAAATAGATGGAGCACTAAATAAAATAACAGATAAAGCTATCAGATGAAAAGATTAACAAAAGAAGAAGCACTAGATTTAATTAAAAATGCGGATTTAAAAGAGCTTGGTCGTATGGCTAGTGCGAGAAAAAAAGAACTTCACCCAAAAGGAATTACAACCTTTGTAGTAGATAGAAATATCAACTATACAAACATTTGCTGGGTTGATTGTAAGTTCTGTGCATTTTACAGACATGAAAAAGATGAAGATGCTTATGTACTTACATTTGACGAAATAGATGCAAAGATAGATGAACTGCTTGAGATTGGCGGAACACAGATACTTTTTCAAGGAGGAGTGCATCCAAAGTTAAAAATTGAGTGGTATGAAGATTTAGTTGAGCATATCCATACTAAATATCCGCAAATAACTATACATGGGTTCTCTTCAATTGAAATAGACTTTATAGCTCGTGTTTCACGCATAAGTGTAGAGGAAGTCTTAGAGAGACTACAAGCAAAAGGACTTGCCTCTATCCCTGGAGCAGGAGCAGAGATACTAAGTGATAAGGTTCGTGATATAATTGCACCTAAAAAGATTGATTCAGATGTTTGGATAGACATACATAGAAAAGCTCATAAGTTAGATATTAAGTCTACTGCTACTATGATGTATGGGACTATTGAGAGTGACGAAGATATAGTAGATCATCTTGATATGGTAAGAGAGCTTCAAGATGAGACAGGTGGTTTTAGAGCCTTTATTATGTGGAGTTTTCAAGGACAAAATACAGAACTTCTACGTCAAATTCCAGATATGGATAAACCATCTTCAAATCGTTACTTGAGACTCTTAGCAGTTGCAAGACTATATCTTGATAATGTGCAAAATATTCAAAGCTCATGGGTTACTCAAGGTGCATATATAGGACAGATGGCACTTAGATTTGGAGCGAATGATTTGGGTTCAACCATGATGGAGGAGAATGTTGTAAGCTCGGCAGGAGCAGCTTACTCAATGGCAAAAGATGAGATGGTTCATCTCATCAGAGATATAGGTGAGACACCAGCTGTAAGAGATACGGCTTATGAAACTTTAGAGATTTTTTAATGAAGAAAATATTTATAACACTACTAATTTTAGGACAGATGATTATGGCAGCAACTATAGAGTATATTGAGACAAACGGCATAAAAGTACCGGTTATTTTTGAGCATGACAAGAGATTACCTCTTGTAACTATGCAGTTCACTTTCAGAGACAGTGGAAGTATAAAAGATACAAAAGCAGGTTTAGCAAAGTTTAGTGCAAAAGTTATGAATGAGGGTACTAAAAAGTTAGGCAGTTCAGCTTTTGCAGAGGCTCTTGAAGCTAAGGCTATTCATATCTCATCTTCAACAGGAAAAGAGACTTTTGTTATGGAAGTTGGTTCTTTAAAAGAACAATTTGATGAGGGACTTAAATATTTTGAGTCACTTTTAAAAGACCCAAACTTTAGTGATGAGGCTGTAAATAAAGTAAAGACTACAACTATAGGAGCACTAAGCAGAAAAGAGAATGATTTTGATTATGTAGCTTCAAATGAACTCAAATCACTTCTTTTTAAAGGAAGTGTCTTGGCTAATCCATCTTCTGGAACTCTCGAGAGTGTAAAAACTATAGAGTTGTCTGATGTTAAAAAGTTTATAGAGACTCATTTAGTTAGCTCAAGATTGATTGTTCTTTTAGGTGGAGATATTGATATAAAGAGTGCAAAGAAAAAAATTGCAAAAATTATTGAAACTATGCCAAAAGGAGAAGCAAGTGAGGTTAAAAACTACACGGCTGCTAAAAAATCAAAAGAGAGTGTGCTTATAAAAGAGACTGAGCAGGCTTATATCTATTTTGGTTCACCTTACAATATGAGAGACAGTGATGAAGATTACTATAAAGCCAGAGTAGCCACTTTTATACTTGGGACTGGTGGTTTTGGTTCAAGACTTATGGAAGAGATACGCGTAAAAAGAGGACTTGCTTATTCAGCTTATGCACGTGTACATGTGAGCAAATCTTCTAGTTATTTTAGCGGTTATTTACAGACAAAAATAGACTCTCTCAAAGAAGCTAAAAAGACTGTAAATGAAGTAGTAGCAGAGTTTGTAAAAAACGGTGTCACAAAAGAAGAGCTTGAGCATACTAAGAAGTTCTTGCTTGGAAGTGAGCCTCTAAGAGTAGAGACAATGAGTCAAAGACTTAACCGTACATTTATGGAGTACTATAAAGGTCAGGAGTTAGGACACTCAATCAAAGAGTTAGAACTAATTAAAAATTTAAAACTAAAAGATTTAAACAAGTTTATAAAAGAGCATAGCGAGATTTTAGATTTGAGCTATGCGATAGTTACGAAGTAGATTTTAATATACCGTATATTGATTTCTACCTTGATTTTTACTCTTATAAAGTGCTTCATCTGCAGATTTAATTAAATCGTGATAATCTTTTGTTTCCTTTGGTATATATGTAGCTATTCCAAAGGAAGCGGTTACAAATCCAAATGATGAACTCTCATTTGGAATTGAAATCTCTTTTAATCTATCTTTTATTTCTTGTGCATGTTTTATTGCTATCTCTGTATTGGCATCAACGATTAAAGCAAACTCTTCTCCTCCATATCTTGTTATGATGGCGGAAGTGTCATTTGTGAGATTTTTTATTTCACTAGCAAACTGCTGTAAACATCTGTCTCCAGCTTGATGCCCGTATCTGTCATTATATTGTTTAAAATAATCAATATCTATCATGACTAATGAGACTGGTGAATTGATTGTTTTGTTATGCTCCCATAGTCTTTGTAGTTGCTCATCAAAAAATCGTCTATTAAAGACTCCTGTCAAAGCATCATTCATGGCTACTGATTCAAGCACTATGTTGGACTCTTTGAGATCTTGATTTATTTTTTTTAGGATTATTGTTCTCTCTGCTAAAGCATAGGAAAAGAGTATGATGTCTATCATATTTGTTAAACCAGATAGAGAATATATCCAATCTGCGTAGTTGATATTTCCATTAACCAACATAGAAGCAATAATTCCTGCAACATTTGAGAGTGTCCATGCAACTAAAAATGATAAACTACCTGGAATTTTCATCATGTATGCACGAAAAGATACATATACAATAAGAAGCGAGTCTATTGTCAACAGATTTAATGAAATATTTGTAACAATATCCCCTTTGTCTAAAAATATTGCAGCAACAATAAGAATGAGATATGTGCCCATGAAAAATTGAAATATTTTATCAATTATAGGCATATTATGTTTTGTTTGTAAAAAATGTCTCGAAAATAAAATTTTTGAGAAGCTGTAAAATGCGATGGAGAGTGTAATTATTTTTTCATTATACACAGATGTCTCTGGTAAATATATTTGAAATAAATAACCATAGTAACTACCTAAAATTATAAATATTGATAGAATAAACAGGCTGTAATACAAAAATATTTTCTCTCTTACCAAGAAAAATAAAAAGAGACCTACAAGTATTCCTGCTACCAATACACCTATAATAGACCCGATTAAAGTGTGCCAATATACTCTTCTTTTCTCAAATGATTTGTTAGTATACAAAACAGGATTTATTAGTTTTGCGTGTTTACCTGATATGCATATAGTAATATCCAAGTTGTCGTTTGCTTGAATTCGAATTGGAATTGCAGGAGAGACAGTATTTATAGGTTTATTGCTTACATTTTGATTGTTTCCAAGTTCATAATGTAGTGTAGCAGAGTCTTTTTTTTCTATGTAAACATCATATTGGTCTATCCAGCCAATGGAGCTGTCTAATACTCCGTTGAACTCTTTATCAGTTTTGTTTTCTATAACAAAATGAACCCAGAGTTTTCCATGTTTAAATCCATAGGATATAGAATCATTTTTATTTGTTTCAAATAACTCTAGGTTTTCTTTTGTTTTAATATCTTTAAATGATTTTTTATGTGTAGTATCTAAATATACTTTAGCACCATTGGACAAATTTATATTTTGTTGATTTTGAGTAATTAAAAAAGTATTATCTGCTTTTAAAAATGCCGTAAATATAATAAATATTAGGAATAAAATTTTGCTTGGCAACTTTCTATCTCCTCTGATAATTTAAAAAAAATTGATTATAACATTTTATTTTTAAGTGCTCAATACAATTCTACATGTATAGAAAAACTAAACCTTTTAAGTGAGCTAAAATCACAAAAATCATCAGTGTCAAAGAAACAGCAGCTCTTTTATTAAGTGGAAATATTGTATCTATACTAACAAGGTAAAATTGAGAAAGCATTACAGCAGAAGATTCGTGTTTTAGAGATGGAGTTAGAAGTCTGTAAGGTTAGGAATGTAAAGTAAAGTAAAAAAACTTTAAAATTATATGACATATTGTTATGTTTTTATATCTGTTTTATTTAAGTAGCTATTCTTTTACATTAAGGAATTAAAATGAACCTCACAAAAGAGCAAGAGACAAAATTTAAAAAACTTGGTATCTCATCATGGTGCGAACTTGCTCTGATGATTCCTCACTCTTATGAGGATTTACGTCTGCATGATAAGATGCAGATAGGTTTAGCTCAACTAATAGACGCTACAGTAGAGTCAGTTCATCGTGCTCCAAACTCCATACAGATAAACTTTTTCGTACACAATTTCGGACACACAATTCACGGTGTTCTTTTTCATCCAAAACCTTACATGTTACATCAGTATAAAGTAGGTCAAAGAGAGTATCTCTATGGTGTAATTGACTGTAAAAGCGGCAACTGTACAATGCCTATGCCAAAAAAAATCAGTTCTGTAGGTTTTATAACACCTAAATACAAATCAGCCCTGAGAAGTGACGCTATGCTTAGGTTTGTGCAAAACAATCTAACATGTGAGAATCTAAAATCAGAAGGACTTTGTGAAGAGATTATAGATGAGGTTTTAAAGTTGCACTTTCCAACTGATGAGATTTTACATGTCAATGAGCTTCCCTCAAAAATACTCTATGCTTTAAAGTATATGGAACTTTTTTCTTATATGAGGCTCTTAGCGGGTAAAAGAAGATATTTTAGTGCTAGTGCTTCAATTCAAGGTTCATATAAAGAGTGGGCTTCATCTTTGCCTTTTGAACTCACATGTGAGCAAATAAACGCAATAGAAGATATACGAAAAGATTTAGCAAAAGATGTATCTGCAAGGAGAATGATAGTAGGTGATGTGGGTAGTGGAAAGACAATGGTGATTTTAGCTTCAGTTGTTATGAGTCAGCCAAAAAGATCTATACTAATGGCACCTACAACTATTTTGGCAAACCAGCTCTTTGAAGAAGCTAAAAAGTTTATTCCACATGTGAAGTCTGTACTTATTACAAACAAGAGTAAAAAAACACCCTTGGATGAGTTTGATTTTATTATAGGTACACATGCACTTCTATATAGAGAGCTCCCACAGGCTGATTTGGTAATGGTAGATGAGCAACACCGTTTTGGAACTGCTCAGAGAAATATGTTAGAAAAACTGGTTAGCTCAGGCGAGACTAAACCGCACTATCTACAGTTTTCAGCTACTCCTATACCACGTACACAGGCTATGATAGAGACTGCTCATATAGATGTAAGTCTAATAACTTCTACTCCATACAAGAAAGATATATCAAGCAGTGTGATACACAAGAGTGACTTTAAGGATTTACTATCTCACATAAAATCAGAGATAGATAAAAATAATCAGATACTTCTTGTATATCCGCTAGTAGAACAGAGTGAGGTACTAGAGTATCAGAGCATTGAAGAGGCTCGCTCTTATTGGGAAAAAAACTTTGAAGATGTCTATGTGACACATGGAAAAGATAAAGATAAAGAAGATGTTCTGCTAGAGTTTAGAGAAAAGGGAAACATTCTTATAGCGACTACTGTAGTTGAGGTAGGTATATCTCTTCCTAGACTTACTACTGTAGTTATAGTGGGAGCTGAGAGATTAGGTCTATCAACTCTTCATCAGTTAAGAGGCAGGGTAAGCAGAACAGGTCTTAAGGGTTACTGTTATTTATACACAAATCAAAAGTCATCAGATAGGTTAGATAAGTTTGTAGATACTCAGAGTGGTTTTGATATAGCAAATCTGGATTTGAAGTTTAGAAAAAGCGGTGATTTACTAAAAGGTACGAATCAGAGCGGTACACAGTTTAAATGGGTTGATTTGGCTGAAGATGAAGATGTGGTTAAGAGTGTAAAAAGAGATTTGAGTATTTTGAGTTAGATTTTAATTTGTCTCAAAGAGACAATCTTTAGTAGCCACAGCGGCTCCAGCGGAGTAAAAGGAATTCACTTCCTTTTACGGGACTATTAATATAATCCGAATTTACCGTCGTTTCTTTTATAGAGAACACGAGTTTTATCTTCATTGTCTACGAAAATTTCAAACATTTTGTTAGACTCTTTTAAGTCATTTAAAACATCTTCAACTTCACGAGGTTTATAAAGATCAAGTTCTACTGGAACTATCTCATCCTCTTGAGCCTCAGCTACTTCTTTAACATCTACATCTGTAGCTTTAGCCTCATTTATACCAACTTTATGATGATTAGTATCACGGTCGTGCATTCTTCTCATAGCTTTTTGAGCTCTGCTTATTGCTATGTCTATAGCTGCATATAAATCATCATCGTTTTGTTTAATAATGATAGAGTTTTTGTGAGCGAGATTTATAACAAACTCAACCATAGAATGCTCTTTGCCCTTTTTAGTTTGAGCCGATGCAATAACATTTACAGAAATAATATCCATATTATATTTGCTTAGTGTTTCAATAGATGCATTCATGTGTGTTTTGATTGCATCTGTAAGTTCTACATGTCTTCCTGTAAGGGAGATATTCATGAAAAATCCTTTTAGTATTTTAATTGTGCGATTATAACATTAAAAGGTTTATATAAATTTATGTGATTAAAGTTTTTGTATAGTTCTTCTAAAATATCTAATTGGTTCAGTTGTTACAGTTGGGTCATCTATGCTTATTGTTACATCCATTAGTACTGAACCGTCTAGTTCTGGCGTTGACATGTTACTAATGTAGTCACTACACCCTGATGCAGAAGTGCCTATATATCTTGTAGTAATGTTTATATCGTAAATATCATCACTATCGTCTCCATTACCATTAAAATCAAGTTTAAAATTAAAGCTATCGTCCCCATTATCTATACAAGCATTTGGGTTTTGTGAAATTTGTAGCAGTGCATACTCTGTAGCACTCTTAGATAGTAAAACAGCCTGTTCGTAAAGATATAAATCAGTTGTTCTTTTAGTCGTTTGTGAGGTAATAGAGAGCGATAGTGCCATTATGGTGGCAACTAGCACAAGAACAGATATAGCCATCATCATAGCAAAAGCTTTTCTCTTTTTGGCATAAGGTTTTTTAAGATGAGAAGTGTTTAGTATATAGTTTTTTCTTTGCATATTGAATACTCCTCATTCGTTAAATCGCTCTCTACACAAACTTGAATCTTTACTATAGAACCTACAGCCATAAATCTAAATGAACTCACATTTTCCATAAGTAAAAAGTTTTTTGCATTAGCGTAACTTTCATTCTTCCATGGTTGATAGTCATAATGTAGTCTTAGGCTTTTATCAGTAGTGTTATGTACAAGAGCATAAGCACTCCAAGCTAACTTATAGTATTCGTAGACATTAACACCTGTGAAATTGTTATCAGCTCCTGTAGTACCGTTTATTGGTATAAACTCATTTTCATTAGTAGCATCTTTTCTTATAGGGTGCATAGCACCTTGTTGTATATCTATCATTGCTAAGTTAGTTGCTAGGTTATTTGTATCCCAGCCGTAACCAGTTGTAATATCAGTATTTGAGCCTATGAAATATATTGCACTATCATCGATAGTACTGCCACCATTAGATAAGACACCAATTTGTGAGTTAATCTTTGTAGTATTTGTCTCAGGTGATACAATTTTTGTACTATTACATAAGTCTAAATCAATTACACCGCTCCAATATGGAAGATAATCCCCTCTAAAGCCCTCAACATTTGTTCCAATCCACTCTAATATAGTGGCATCTTGGTCGTAGTCTGAACTTGCCAATGCTTTAAAATCACCATTATCTTTTCTTGCAATGATAGAGTCTTTTATACGATGCTGAAGTCTGCTAGCTATAAACTCTACTGCTGTTGCACTTTGTGATTGCAGTGTATTGTTTATGTTTGAAAATATAAAGTTTTTATATGACTGTGCTACGAATTCAACTCCAAACTTGCTTAAAATCCCTATGATTACTATGACAAAGATGAGTTCAAGCATTGTAAAGGCACTACGAACTTTAAACATCAGTAGCTCCTCTTATAGTAATCTACTTCGCCGATGTTTGCACTAAAGGTGCTAAGAGATGTTATGGTCTCTCCATCTAAGTCTGTAATTGTTACGGTTATCTTTTTTATATTTTTACTCGCTGCTGTTGTATCTCCAAAACTAGAGTAGGTTACAGCTACTGTTTTGTTGTAATCCTCTTTGTATCCCTCGGCTGATGCTACAAAGGATTCAAATATTGAAGATATACCAGTTGTATCATCTATGTCATCCAAGTCTCCGCCATCAGAACCTAAAGGTTCAGGAGATGGTCTTGTAGCATTGTTATCAAGACAGCGTCTATGAAGAGGCTGGTCGATATGTCCAACTCTTAGTCTTGTCGTGATATTGCAGTCATTTGTATCAATGACTCTTGATAGTGAGTTGTTATTTTCAACCGAATTCTCATCCCAATAGTATGATACAATCTGATTTAACTCTGTGGATGCTGCAAATACCGCTTCTTGAACAAGATTTTCTTCAATTGCTTTTGATGTTACTTGAGTCATCATCGGAAGTGAGATGACACTAACACCTATTATGACAATAGCAAAGATAAGTTCTATCATAGAAAAAGCAGATTTATTGCTTCTTACCACATACTTCTCCTGTTAGTTCTATTTGCAGCATCTTGTTTTGTTGTTGTGTCTGTATTAGATTCTCCACTCCATTGACTCGCACTATTTTCAAACTCAACTTCAAACTCATTTGCTGTTGCAGATGAGTTATACCTATTATAAATAAACCAGTCACTTGCAAAGTTTTGCATAGTAGTCTTATATGGATAACCTCTAGACGTATCATATAATAACTGAGCTGAATCTTGATGATTTCCTGATGGTTGTGTGGATACACTTACTTTAGTTGAGTCTTTTTGTGAAACTACACCAGCTGTACCGTTAGTTGAGTTATGCAGAGTGTTTACAAACCATCTTGGGTCATCTGTAAAGTTTGAAGAAGTGCTATCAGGCAAGAGCGATTTGTTACAATCATTTCCCTCACAATACACTTCATAGTAGATAGATGCAGTTCCTCTATTTCCGCTGAATCTATGTCTAGGTGCATGTGTACGACCATACATAAATATTAGAGGGTATCCCATACCAATAGAGTCGTTATTTTCATAGTCTGATAAAAAGTCTGTATTCATTTGACACTCACTTGTAGTAGAACATCTAACAGCTAAACTATTTAGTGTAATCTCTTTTGGGTTTAATGCATCTGATATGTTTCTATCGTAAGAGTATTTTGCATCTAAATTTAGTGAACCATTTAAATCAGCAGAAAAATTGTTTTCACCTATTGTAAAAGTTTTTGAAGTATCATCGCTTGTATATAAGCTGTTGCCACCGAGGTCAGTTACTTTTATTCTATGACCAAAGACATCTTCATCCCCATCATTAGGAAGAGTGACATTAAGACTCACATTCACATCTTTGGCATAACAGCCAGCAGAAAAATTACTTAAAATATTACCTGTAAAAGATGTTGCTTGTATTTGACCGATGAGATTAAAAGATATGTTGTTATCATTACTTAAGCTTGACATGTAAGTTCTTGCTTTTGGTTCAACTAATGGAAAATTTGTAATTAAACCATTTCCGTAAGATGGAATTAGATTTGTAAGATTGATTTTATATGGTAAAAAAGTAAGGTTATAATCTCGGTATTTTAAGTTCGCAACATCATTGTCGTGATTGCTTGATATATTACATCCATTTACATTTACCAAGTTTACTCCGTTATAGCTAACTACAGTACCAGCAGCTTGAACTACTGAACTATCAGCTAAACACTCTTTTGTGGTAGCATCACTCCCCACAAAGTATGTACCGACATGGTGAGTCATGTAGTCTGGGTCATGATCTACTTTTGTCCAAGAGCTGTCTATCATATTTAGTCTGTAATCACCTACCTGCTCAAGCGAGTCTTCTGTAGATACTGAACCGTTGATTATGTTAAAAGAGATATATTTGTTAGATGTATCATTGCAGTTTAACACTGATGTCGGTTCAAATAGAAGTGACATGTTATGTTCACTTCCTGAAGCAAAAGACTTTGTATAACCGCTTGTAGCAGAGTTTGAGTAGTGATTAGTCGCATTTATATCAAAACCATATATGTATCCACTAGCGAGTTTCTCTCTTGTAGTAGTTGGTGAGGTTACCCCTGTATGGTTTTGTAAGATATGCAACCTTTGGTCTGTATCACTCTGATTTGTATCATAGACTTGAATATTAAAACTCTCTGGTCTGATTGCAAAGTTATCGCGAGAACATACAACCTCAGTGTTATAGCCTATAATACACTCCATACACGCAGCAATATTTAAGTGTGTGGAACTCGCTCCTTTATCTGTACATACATCTGACGTAGTAGAGGTCAGTGTCCCTGTATCTGGATTGATAACCTCTTGTTTACATGTGGGATATGTTGCAGATATTGTATTGAAGTTGCTTATTCTTATCCCTGAAGCAGTCTGTTCAGTTTGGATTAAATCTGTAGAACCGCCAATTCTATTCCAGAGAACTCTAAAAGCTGTGTTTTCTCTAACTTGCTCATAAAACTCTCTTGCTTGAGAGATTTTGTCTGTTTTATCTAAAATATAATCAGATGTTAAGTTGTTGGCAATAAGTGACGCTATTGTTGTCTCATTAAAGTCTGTTCTTGAGACACTGTTCTCAAATGTAACCCATAGTCTCGGACTAATAGCACTGTCTGGCTCATAACAAGAAGCAGCTGTATCATGAAACGCTCCTGCATCAATAAGTTCAACCGCTACCATAGTACTAACAGGGGATTCTAAGTGTATATCATCCGCGTCAAATGATACAACATTAAACCTACCTGGTCTCTGTACAACCTGAGTTGGAATATTATAGTAGGCTCCACTCTCAAAAAGGTCTTCTTGAACTACATTGAAAATCTTATATGCAGGAAGATATTTGAAGTTGGCGTCTGTACAGATTGGAAGTGAATCATTTAAAACTGTTGTATATGGCAGAGTAAGAGTAGTACCCTCAGGCGTCGGCAGGACTAAGTCATAACTATAGTGTCCTATTATAGGCATATCAAGAGGGTCGTTATAAGAGCTGTTTAAATCAAGATTGTAATATACATAAAAATACTCCTCTCCATCAACATTACCAATTGGTATATCTTTTATATAAGCACTTGAAGTATCAATTTCCCCATCACTTATTGACAATGGTTCAAGAGCTAAAGGGTAAGTTACTTTAGTACTACCAGCTGAGTAAGATGCTTGTGAAGTATTGATATCAAAGATACTAAATACTGTATTTGTAGCTACAACATCAGAGTCTTCTTGATTTCTTATATAGATTGATACTTCAACAGGTGAGCCCTGAGTAACGCTACCGATAATTTTAGGAGTGTATGAACCATCATTCTGTTCTGTGAAGTAGTAGTTATTTTGTTTGTAGGCATAGTCATAACAAAAATCAGGATCATATATCTCTGTTGCAAAGGCTAAAACTGAGGGCCAGTAAGTATCTTGATTAGATGTGAAGTGAAACTCCATTGAACTTTGTAGAGGGGCTAGGTATGAGCCTATATCGTAAGTTTGAATATCTATACCATTGTTGTTAATTAGCTCTGGTACTCTTGCCCCTCCACCTGAGATAGATGAGTTAAATGTCTGGTCTGCTTCTGTTAAGAGCTCTACAGTGGTAGAGGTGTTTTTATTGATAGTTGTTAATTTATCGTTGGCAATATTTTTGTCTCCTTCTGCTGCAAAAACTGATAAAGAGGCTGATATATTTGCTTTATCTGGTGTGTAAAAGCCTGAAACATCAATCTGAACATCTCTGTACCCATCATCATTTCTAACTACTTTCCAACCATCAAAAACGGAGAAGCTTCTTAATTTTTCAGTCGCACTCTCTATATCAGAGTAAATTACTACAAGAGTCCAAGCTCCATAAGTTCCTAGTGAATCTATAACTCCCTCATAAGTTGGAATATTGGCAACTGTATAGTTTCCATCTTCCCAATTGTTTGCTGATAGTACATCTGTTACTTCAACAAATGCAGAGTAACTATATGTTGAACTTCCTCCACTTGTTTGATAATTTTCATCATTATAATCAAGAGTTGTAGATGTTACATTTACATAAGAATCAGAGCCATTTTTAATTTGAATAGTCATCTGATTTGAAAAATCATAATCACTCTGTTTTACAATAGATTGCCAATAAAGACCAGCCCATTGAATCTCAGCACCACTTGGCAAGTCTAGTTCAGCCGTTGTAGAACTTGTAGTTCCTGCATCGACTTGATAACCACAAAGTTCGTAGTGATTATTTGCATTAGAAGCATTTGATGTGTAAGAACTGTTTGTATAAGTGCTACATATTCCTGAAGTTTGTGTAGTAGGCGGTACTAAAATAGTATTACCTATAGTTTTCATATTTCCTTTTGTATAAAAACTTTTTCTAAGAGTAAAGTCGCGATAACCGTTTGTGATTGTAGATGTGTTTGCATCTTCGGCTTCAACTGCTTTAAAGTCAAAGTTTATCTGAAACTGGTCATCATCACTTCCAGTCTCTTTTGCATATATATAGACACTGTCCCCTGAAGAGAGCGATATTTGACTTACTCCATGTGCTTGAGCTGTTGTATCTCCATAGTGCTCGTTTCCATCTGGTGTAGAACCGATTTTTAAGTGAAAATCATGTGAGTTGGGAGATGAGGTTGTAATATCTAGAGTTCCATCTGTAGCAACACTAAAGTAGTAGTATTCAGAATCATTATTTGGCGATGTGCCACTGATGCAAGCAGTTGTATCAACTGTAATATTATTCATAGAAGTGATTAGCACCCCTGGTGCAGAATCATTTGCACTAGTATCAAGTGAGTCATCACAACCTACAGCTACACTAGCAGCAGTAAAAGAGATATCTAAATCGTACTCCATTGCTGAGGAGTAACGTCTATATACTGCAACTATGATTTGGTCATTCGCACTTACACTAATCTCGCTGGATGACTTTGATGTACTATCAGCTGTACTAGAGTATAGGTTTGTAGAACAGCCATTTTTTATATATAGTGAGTTATATGTTTTATCTGTAGATAAATCAACTTGCACGGTTCCATCAACCGATGGTGTGAAGTAGTAGTAGTGTGTAGTGTAGTTGTCAATATCTACATGTGAATAAGTTTTAGAAGCACTTGTTGAAGTGGCATTTAGTTCAGAGATTATCTCTCCTGGACAAGCTGTAATACTACCAGAAGATAGTGCTGTAATTTCTATGTTGTCAATGTATGCATACTCTCCACTTGCAGTTGTGTTGGTTCTAAATTTTAGTTCTACTTCTCCATTACTATCGGCAGTTGTTGATAAAGAGTGCGAATACGTGCCGTCATAATTACTATACTCCAAAAGTTCAACATCATTTGCAATAACATAAAAGTAATCCTGAGCACCTCCGCTAGCTTCCCAGTCATCATCAAGTATAAGGTCAAAATCAATTGTTACACTGTTGTTTGCATAAGATGACCCAAAGTCAAAAGTTTTTGTTGCAGTTCTGTCTTGTTCAATACGCATTCTGTAACTACTGCTTTTAGATACCCTTGAGATACCAGTTCCAGACCAGTTCTCTAAGCTAGAGCCAAAATAGTCACTCTTAGTTTCATCAGCTTGTATATTTATAGAATGAAGTAGTAAAAACAATATAGTAAGTAAAAACTTATTCATAATAAACCTCCAAAAGTATAAAACTTTTGGATAGTTTTGGAAGCAATAAAGTACATGAGAACGCACATCTGAAGTTATTGCAACCCAACCACCCAACCTTGTCGCATAGCTTATATGATAGTCCGTTTTATTTTAAAATTTGCTGAAGATTATAGGTTAAGTCAGAGCTAAATAGAGGTATGAAAAAGTCACATGTGACTAGTTTTACCACATGCTTCTTCTGTTTGTCCTTTTTGCTCCACTCTGTCCTGTAGTTGTATCAGTTTCATGCTTACCGCTCCAGTCACTTGTTCCATCTTCAAACTCAACCTCGAACTCATTTGTTGTATCTGATGAGTTATATTTATTATAAATTAGCCAACTTGTCGCATCATTTTCCATAGTTGTTTTGTATGGATAACCTCTTGTTGTGTGAGCATTATAGTTAAGTGTGACTTTCTCAGGATTTGTAGATGTTATCGCACTTGAAGTAACTATACTAGAGCCACCTTTTTGATATACACTACCAACATCTCCGTCAGTTGATGAGTTGTGTAGTGTGTTTTTAAACCATCTAGGATCATCAGTAAACTTCGACGATGTAGAATCTGGAAGCAGTGTTTTATCACAACCAATGCCTGAACAATATGCTTCGTAGTAAATAAATGCATCACCGCTATTTCCTTTGAATCTGTGTCTATGTGTGTGTGTACGTCCATATATAAATCTTGCACTTTGATTGAGAGTTGTTGTTGCACTAGTATCTGAGTCATTCATATCAATAGTCGAGATTTCAAAATCAAATGGATTTACACTCTCATTTTTATCTCTATCGAAATTTATTCTGATATTTAAGTTGGCTGTTCCATTTGTTTCTGTTGAGAATATAGATGGCGGAATACTTAATGAAAACATATTGCCTATGGTAGAGTTTGCTTCTACAGAAGTGTTCATCTCTTTATAGTGAATTCTCTCTAAATAAGTAGATGGAAATATTGATGGAGATATATATGATAAGTTATAGTCAGTTGTTTTTGCATAACAGTTTGCATTGTAGTTTGTAGCAGTTATATTATTTAGTGTCTGTGCAGTTACGGTTATATTTAATTCTGCAGCCATAGTGTAGTTTTTATCCGTTAGATAGGTAAAACCATTAGCGGCATTTGTAAGAGTTGCGTTTATATCAAAATTGTCAGGTATAAACGTGACCTGTTTAATAGCTTCTATATTACATCCTACAGGCATGGTTGAATTACTGCTAGAGCCTAAAATACAACCTCCATTACTCTGGTCTATAATTGTCCAGCTGTTGTCAAGCATAGTAATATTTATATCTCCGACATTATTATAAGTAAAGGAGTTAGAACTTAACAACCCATCACTAAAGTTAGCATCAAAAGTCTCATTTGAACTTAATGTACATAGTGGGTTTGATGGATTAAACATATTGTTTGCTATAAAAGTAGTTGTATAGCCAGCTGTATTTGAGTTATTTGTATCATGAGTTGCATTTGCATCTATAGTGTAGCTGTTACCAGCTTTTAAAGTCTGTGTATTTGTTGCATTTAACTCTATTGAATAACTTTTTGGGCGAATTGAAAATTTATCAAGAGATGAACTCTCATTGGCATCTAGAGTTTTTGTAATATAGACATTATCTCCACCTACGACATAACAATCACGCCAACTTTGAGATGAGTTACAAAAATAAAATTGAATCCAAGCCTCTTTTGTTGCATATAAGTTTGAGACATCATTCCAGTTATTTGCATTGTATGTATTGGCTTCGTTAAAAGTTATAATACCACTTTCTAAAGAGGCATTTATCTCTCCTATATATTTATACTGCATTGTTCCATCTACATCATAAGCTATAGCTGTACCAAATAACATGTCAGATGATGAGTTTGAATCTAAGATATTTAAATCATAAGCTTTTCCTGAAATTTTTGTTGATATGTCATTGCCCGCACATCCTGCCAATGTAGAACAGTTCGTATCAACCGCATCTAAAACACCAGGGATATAGTTATTTCCAGCACTACCTAAGTCACAAGCCTCAACGATAGTGTGATAAAATTTACCATTAGATGCTTGATCATAATAGTCAGCTACAAAGAGTACGTCAATATCAACATTACTGTTGACTCTTGAAGTTGTGTCATATTCTGTTATGTCAAAGACATGGGTATTTATATCTTGTATTTTAGAAAATTGAAAAACTGCATAGTTTCCAAGATTAAATTGATAACCATCATAACTATTACCATAAGTAAAGTTCTCTAAGTTGTCAAAATCTATATTTACGCTGCTTTGGCTACAGTTACCATCACTAGTTGAACAACCGCTTCTACTATTTGTTCCTGTATATGTTTTATATACATTCAAATCATATATGGTGCTACCTTTTAAGTTTACAAAAGAGTTTTCAACTTCATAAGGAGATGAAGCAGTCATTAAAACATCTTGAAAACATATAGAACAAGCACCATAACCTAACTCACCAGCTTCATCTGATTCGATAAAGTCTGGGTTGTTACCTGCTATTGTTATAGTTCCCTCAGCTGTAATACCACCCTCTATAATCCAGTTGTTTGAGTTATTGTTTAAAACAACATTCCCCTCAACATAGAAGTAGCCGTTCATGTGTGTGTTACCGCCACCACTACCAGGGTTAGTATAATCACCGCCAACATAGATAAATAAATCACTAGGTTTTCCAGAGTGATTTAAGTAGAGGTTGTTTAGGTCAAAAGATAAATTATTTTTTATAAAGATTCTCACAGGTCCATTTGTGGAATCAATCGCAAAGTTGGCAGTATTATTTTTATTTTTTGTAATACTGAATGATTCAAAGTAGTAGTCTCCACTGCTAAAAGATATGAGTGTCTGGTCAAATGTTGCATCTCCAATATACATGTAGTTGTTGCCATTATAAGGATTTACAATGGATGCACTAAAATCAGCACTTCCACCACTATAGGATAGATTTCAGTATGATACATCTGTTAAAGTTGCAGGAC
>Ga0193961_1000306_pt1 | contig 19473 bp, 18 predicted proteins | sample FB_4_MG_FD_140371 | JGI IMG/M metagenome (GOLD analysis project Ga0193961, IMG submission 140371) | Microbial mat bacterial communities from the Broadkill River, Lewes, Delaware, United States - FB_4_MG | ecosystem: Environmental > Aquatic > Freshwater > River > Microbial mats | place: USA...
ATTCACCGCAACATGCTGATTTGCGATTACTCGCGATTCCTCCTTCATAAACCCGAATTACAGAGTTTAATCCGAACTAAGATTGCTTTTCTGAAATTTGCTCCAGTTCACACTATTGCTATTCTTTGTCACAACCATTGTAATACGTGTGTAGCCCAGCTCATAAGGGCCATGCTGACTTGACGTCATCCTCACCTTCCTCCGACATTTCGACGGCAGTATTGTTTAATTCAACAAACAAAAAGGGTTGCGCCCGTTAAAGAAATTAATCATACATCTCACGACACGAACTGACGACAGCCATGCAACACCTGTATAATAGATTCTAAATTTATCATATAAATTCGATAAAAAAATATATGCTAACCTGCACAAACTCTATTATTTTTCAAGAGCTGGTAAGATTTTTCGCGTTGTATCAAATTAAACCACATATTCCACCGCTGCTGCAGCTTCCCCGCAATTCCTTTGAGTTTTAATCTTGCGACCGTAGTCCCCAGGCGGAGTGTTTAATGCGTTAGCTGACACACTGGAATTCATAAAAGTCTTAATAAAAAAACTTATATTCCAATATGTAACACTCATCGTTGACGGCATGGACTACTCGGGTCTCTAATCCGATTCGCTCCCCATGCTTCAGTACCTCAGCGTCAGTCTAAACCAGAAAGTTGCCTTCGCATTAGATCGTCTCTTTAATATCATCAAATATCACCTCTCCACTAAAGATACGACTTTCCTCTTCTAGACTCTAGCCTTTCAGTATTACAACCCATAAAACACTATTAATGTTAACTTTAAATTATAACTTAAAAAACCGCCTACGTACCCTTTACGCCCAGTTATTAAGAGTAACACTCGCCCCCTCCGTATTACCGCGGCTGCTGGCACGAAGTTAGCCAGGGCTTAATATTTAGTACACGTCATTATCCTCCTAAATATTTTTGACTTTACGATTTTCACCTTCATCATCCATTTGATATTGCTGGATCAAGCTTTCGCCCATTGTCCAATATTCCTCACTGCTGCCCTCCATGGAAGTCTGGGCCTTATTTCAGTCCCAGTGTGGCTGATCATCCTCTCAGACCAACTAAGGATCTTTGGCTTGGTAGTCTTTTAAACCACCAACTACCTAATCCTATAAAAGCTCATTATACAACGATGTAATCTTTACTTTAAAAAGTTTATCCGGTATTTATACAGATATTACTCTCTTGTCCCAGATTGTATTGTAGATTCTTTTATATTACTCACCCGTACGCTACTTAGCAAAAGCTACGTTCAACTTGCATGTGTTAAGCATACCACTAGCATTCACTCTGAGCCAGGATCAAACTCATTCTAATTTTTTTTAACCTATACTCATATAAATAAGCATATATATATATATAATTAAATTCCTAAAATAGTGCTTACTAGGATTCGAACCTAGATCAACGCATCCGAAGCGCGCTATTCTATCCAGTTAAACTATAAGCACTACATATACTTAATCCAATAAAATGTAAACACTTATCGGATGTAAATAATCCGTAATAAATGACGGATAAATTCCTAATAATAATACAAAAAATACTAAGATAATAAATAATAAAATTTCTTTTTTATTTAAATCAGAATACTCCATAATAAAATTATTTTTTACCGAACCAAACATTACCCGATTATATAACCAAATAGCATAAACAGCTCCCAAAATAATACCAACAGTTGCTATAAAACAACTAATAAAATGTACTTCAAAACACCCAGCTAAAATTAAAAATTCACCAATAAAATTACTTGTTCCTGGTAAACTAACATTACCCAAGGTAAAAAATAAAAATAATATCCCAAAGATAGGCATCCCAAAAACAAGTCCACCATAATAACTAATAATTCTTGTATGATAACGCTCATAAAGTAATCCAACGCATAAGAATAAAGCACTAGATACAAACCCATGCCCCAGCATCATAAAAATACTTCCCTCAATACCATAAATATTGTTACTCATAATCCCTATAGTAACATAATTCATATGACCTACAGATGAGTAAGCAATAATCTTTTTCAAATCAATCTGTCTAATTGTAGTACAAGAAGCATATATAATACCTACTAAGCTCATAGCAAAAACTAATGGTTGAAAGTAAACCGAAGCTTCTGGAAACATTGGTAACGAAAATCGCAATAAACCATACGTACCCATTTTTAATAAAATCCCAGCTAGAAGTACCGAACCAGCTGTAGGCGCTTCTACATGCGCCTCAGGCAGCCATATATGAAAAGGCATCATCGGTACTTTTACAGCAAATGATAAAAAAAAGGCTAACCAAATTAATCTACCTTCTAATAATCCAAAACTTTCTAAGTATAAATTATCCATATGTGTACTACCAATAAGACTTAAACAATAAAGTATTGCTAAAAGCATTAAAACAGAACCCGCTAATGTATACAAAAAAAATTGATAAGCTGCGTGTATTTTTCTATCTCGAGAACCCCAAATTCCTATAATTAAAAACATTGGAATTAGTACACTTTCAAAGAAAATATAAAAAAATAAAATATCTTGAACAGCAAACACATTAATTAACATTAATGTAATCACATGGAACCAAATATGAAATTCTTTTACACGCCACTTAACAGTTGTCCAACTACAAAGTAAACAAATTGGAAGTAAGAAAACACTTAATAAAATAAAAAATAACGATAAACCATCAACCGCTAAATGATATACCAAATTAAACTCAGAATTAATACCATAAAAAATATCAAATTGCGGATAAATAGCATTTTTCTCAAAATTAATTAACAACAAGCAACTTACAAACAACTGTAAGAATGCCCCAACTAAGCTAACAATTTTTAACAAACGAACTTCTCCTATAAGTAATAAGGTAAAAATAGATACAATATTTACAATTAATAACAATTCTAATAGATTCATAATAAAAACTTATTTCAATTATTTCTACTTTTTTTTTTTAATTGAATCCTACGATAATTCCACCAAAATAAATAACCCATCCTAATGACAAAGGTAAGAATACTTTCCAACCTAACCTCATTAATTGATCATATCTATAACGCGGAAATGCCGCTCGTACCCAAACAAATAAAAAAACAACAAAAACAGTTTTTATAGAAAATAAAAAAGCACCAAAAGGTACCCATCCCCCTAAAAAGAAAATTGTTACTAAAGCACTCATCAACAAAATACTACCATATTCTCCAACAAAAAATAAAGCGAATGTCATAGAAGAATACTCAACAAAGTAACCTGCTACTAACTCAGCTTCAGCTTCTGGTAAATCAAAAGGCGGCCTATTTGTTTCTGCTAAAGCAGAAATAAAAAACATACCACACACAAAGAATAATGGAATACCAAACCAAATATAATTTTGAAAATTAGTAATGGTTGTTAAATTTAAGCTACCTACAAAAATTAAAACACTAATCAATATCAAACCTATAGAAACTTCGTAAGATACCATTTGAGCTGCAGATCGTAAAGCTCCTAAAAAGGCATACCTAGAATTACTAGACCATCCAGATAAAATGATCCCATAAACACCTAAAGATGATACAGCAAAAATATAAAGCAAACCTAAATTTACATCCGAAAATACTTTACCATCCATAATAGGTAACGCTCCCCAACCCATTAAACTTAAAAATAAAGTCATAATAGGTGCCGCAATAAAAATAACTCTATTCGCAACACTTGGTAAAATAGTTTCTTTAACAATTAACTTTAATACATCTGCAAATGGTTGAAGTAAACCAAAAAAACCTATAACATTAGGTCCTTTACGCCTCTGCATAGAAGCAATAACCTTTCGCTCAATTAAAGTTAAATATGCAATCGAAATTAACAAAGGTAGAACCATCGCCAAAATACGTAAAAGAACGAATATAACAAAGATAAAATTTTCTAACATAATTTAAACATACGATCGCATTATTTTTTTATTCTTAACACACTCTGTCATAGTTTTTGATGCAAACGTTAATGAACTCGTTTGATAAAAAGAATCTATAGAATTTCCCCATAAACCTCGAGAAACAAAACCTACTTGGTTTGATAGTACTAAAGAAAATGTTTGGAAACCAACACTATTATATAAGAATGGTGTATAAGATTCAATAGACGAACGTATATCAACTAAATTTTCTGAAATTTTATGCTTGTTTTGACAAATATCTAACCAACTATTTAAAATTTTATAATCAATTCGAGTACTTCCACTTGGAGTTAAAATTTTTTTACTATGCTGCCCGCGCCCTTCAACATTAAAAAATAATGATTCTTTTTCAAAATTTGTTAACGACGGTAAAGCTAAAGTAGAGTTTTGAATTTTTTCTACACCATGTGTTGAAAAATAAGTAGTTTCTTTAACTGATTTATTTTGAACTTCATTGGCATTCAAAAATAAATGAGAACCTTTTTTATTGGAAATTTCTCCATTAATACCTAACTCAAAAGCACCTACTTTACCCGCACCATTGTGTAAGTAATTTAAACTCATTTTACCTTTCTGAACAATACCTAATTTTTGTAATGAAACAGACATAATACTATGAGCATGATGTTCTAAAAAACTAGAACCAAATATTAATCCACTTTTTTTCGCATTAATAAAAGGACCACAAGCTCTATGCTTTCCCTCAATAAAAGATAAAAATGTATCAATACTATTACCTACACGATACATAGACAACGAGTAATGTGAAGCAAGACCAAAAGTACAAACAAATAAATCCCGAATTCGTTGAATTTTACGTAAACGCATCAATAACACAGGCATTTCTTTATTTAAGTCCACACCTACTAAAGCAATAGAATCTAAATTTTCTAAATTAGAAAAATTTTCATTAAATAAATAATTTGCTCTAAAATCAACATTAACACGTGTTAAAATATCTTGATAACTCAATGTGCTATTCACAAGAACATTACTTAAACTTACTAAACTATAAGTACTCTCTAAATCAAGCTCTGAACCTAAAACAAAAGATTTACCACCTTTTTTTAAATTACTAAATTGATACAATAAAGAGCATAATGCAATTTTCCACGAAATTTCTTCTAATTGATTTTCTTTCGTCTTACGATAAGGCGTTAATAACCGTTGAGAAAAAACTCCATCATAAGAAAATCGAGTTTTATCGTTTATCCACTCCTCATTGATACCTTCATGCAATACCGGTAAAATACGCATAATACGTCTACCAGCAACATGTACACTAATATTAGAGCACATTCCATCTAATGTATCAATAGTTTCTACACGTTTTAATTCCCAAGATCGTGCAGTAAATGCATAAGGTTTAGAAGTCAACGCACCTACAGGGCATAAGTCAATTAAATTACCTGATACCTCTGAAACAATATTTTTACCTACATAATTACCAATTTCAGTAGAATGTCCACGACCTGTAGTACCTAATTCTCTTAAACCACTCAACTCATCAGAAAAACGCACACACCGTGTACAATGAATACAACGTGTCATAACAGTTTTAATCAATGGTCCACAGTTTTTATCACTTACTGAACGCTTCATTTCATAGAAACGACCTCGATCATTACCAAAAACTAAAGCTTGGTCTTGTAAATCACACTCCCCTCCTTGATCACAAATAGGGCAATCTAACGGGTGGTTCGCTAATAAAAACTCCATAACACCTTCCCTAGCTTTTTTAACAACAGAAGAATCAGTAAATATAGACATACCATCCATAACAGTCATAGCACAAGATGCTACTGGCTTTAATGATTTATCTAAATGAACTAAACACATACGACAATTACCCGCAATTGATAATTTTTCGTGGTAACAAAAACGTGGTATTTGTATCCCTCCTAACTCACAAGCTTGCAATATACTAATCCCTTCAGGAACAGATATTTTTTTTTTATTTATAGTTATATTTACCACAAATATCTCTATATATATTTATAAATTAGCAAGTACAATTTTAATTAACTACTATCTGAAAGATAAATTTCTTTTATATTTATATTTATATAAGTTTATATTTAAAATTAATGACCGTAATAAGATTCTTTTAAATAAATACAAACTAAAACTACAAAAACGTAAGCTTGTAAAAATGCAATACCAAATTCTAAAACACAAATAGCAATAATTGGTCCAGCCATTAAAAGCGATACTAAAAAATCAACCTTTAACATAGACATCCCAAAACTTGCTAAAATATGTAATAATGTATGTCCTGCTAACATATTAGCAAACAATCGGATAGATAAACTAAATGGTCGAATACAATATGAGAAAATCTCAATCACAATTAATAAAGGCACAATAGGTCCTGTAGTTGCTGGAATAAATTGATTTACAAAATTTGCTTTTTGTACTTTTAATCCAATAATAACTACCCCAATAAACATCCCAAAACCTAATGTAAATGTATAACAAGCTTGACTAGTACATGTAAATCCATAAGGAGTTAAACCTACTAAGTTTAAAAATAAAATTAAATAAAATAATAATAGTAAAATTGGGAAAAAAGCTAATCCTCGAATCCCAGATTGTTGTTTAACTAAGTTATTCATAAATAAATACATTAATTCAGCTAATCGTTGAATACCATCAGGCACAATCATAGCATCTTCTGTTCCTTTTTTAAAGATAATATAAATAAAAAATGACGCTAACAATAAATAAACTGTAGCATTACTTAAACTAAAATCTAAACTTCCAAAATAAAACGGCACTAATACAAGTATTTTAAATTGTTCTAAAGGTGTAAACATATCTTTTGTTTTATAATATTTTTTTTTGTTTTTACTTTTTTTTTTTTACCGATCAACTTCTCCAAAAACGATATCTTGTGTCCCTATCATCGTAACAACGTCAGCAATCATATGTCCTTGACACATAAAGTCTAACCCTTGTAAATGTAGGAAACCCGGTGCTTTAATTCGACACCGATATGGTTTATTAGTATTGTTACTTCGAACATAAACACCTAATTCTCCTTTAGGTGCTTCAACTAACCCATAAGCTTCTCCAGTAGGTACAGTGTAACCTTCTGAATATAATTTAAAATGATGGATTAGTGACTCCATAGAATATTTCATTAAAGCTCTTGATGGTGGACTAATTTTTTTGTCTCCAACTTTAATATCACCACTAGGCATCATTCGAATACACGCATCCATAATACGAAGGCTCTCCTTCATTTCTTCAATACGTATTAAATAACGATCATAGCAATCTCCATGCTTACCTACAATAATATTAAACGAAATATCTTTATAAGCATCATAGGGCATAACTTTTCTTAAATCCCACGCAATACCAGAACCTCGTAACATAGGGCCCGAAAAGCCCCAATTTAATGCTTCTTCCGCTGATACAATACCAACATCCACTAACCGTTGTTTCCAAATACGATTTCCACTAAGCATTTCCTCTATCTCTAAAATACGTTGAGAAAACTGCGCAATAAACTCATAAATATCATTTAATAAGCCTATAGGCAAGTCAACTGCTACACCACCAGGTCTAACATATGCCGCATGCATTCGAGCTCCAGAAACTCTCTCGTAAAATTCCATCAACTTTTCACGTTCTTCAAAACCCCACAACAACGGAGTCATAGCACCAACATCAATAGCATGAGTTGTTAACGCAAGTAAATGGTTCAATAAACGCGAAATTTCCGCAAACAAAACCCTAATATATTGCGCTCTCTTAGGTACTGCAATATTTAGTAACTCTTCTACAGCTAAAGCATAAGAATGTTCTTGGGCCATAGCAGAAACATAGTCTAATCGATCTAAATACGGAACTGATTGTAAATAATTTTTATACTCAATCAATTTTTCAGTACCTCTATGCAATAACCCAATATGAGGGTCAGCACGCAAAACAACCTCACCCTCTAATTCTAACACCAAACGCAAAACTCCGTGAGCAGCTGGATGCTGCGGACCAAAATTCATTGTAAAATTTTTAACTTCTTTATACTCTTTTCTCATAATTTTTCCCAAGGACTTTTAAAATTAAAAATACGATACTCTTGAGAAGTTTCTAAAGGCTCATAAACAACTCGTTTCTCTAAATCATCATATCGAACCTCCATAAAACCACTTAATGGAAAATCTTTTCTTAATGGATGCCCATCAAAACCATAATCAGTCAAAATACGACGCAAATCATTATTCTCAAAAAAGACTACCCCATACATATCCCAAACTTCTCGTTCTAACCAACCAGAAGAATTAAATACAGGTAATAATGAACTAACACCTTCAAATTCCTTCACTGATGTACGCAAGATGATACGTACACCTAATTTTAAACTTAAAAATAAGTAATTTATTTGAAAACGCTGTTTTCTTTCCGGAAAATCAAGTCCCCAAATATCCATTAAACTTGTAAATTTTAATTCTGTACTATTTTTTAAAAGTTTAGAATTTAATACTAAATATTTTTTATCAATCTCAATACAAATAAAAGATTCATGAACCACGACCGATTTTACACCCAATAACAAACGTGATAAATAAACACTTAAATTAACTAAATCTTTCTTAATTACTCCCATTCTAACGCGCCTTTTTTCCATTCATAAAAAAAACCAATAAGTAATATATACAAAAAAAGAAAAACTGAAAAAAAACCTCCTAAACCTAAAAAGTCAACGTTCAAACTCCATGGAAATAAAAATGTAATTTCCAAATCAAAAATAATAAATAGGATAGCTACCAAATAAAAACGAACATCAAATTTATTTCTAGTATCCTCAAATGGATGAAAACCACACTCATAAGCGGATATTTTTTCAATATCTGTAGTACGAGAGACAATTAACATTGAAGCAAAAACTAAAATACATGATAAAATTAAAGCAAAAATTAAATATATAAATAATCCTAAATACTCAACTAACATTTTATTTTTTTTTCAAATGACTCAAATTCTTTTTTTACATATAATAAACCTACTTTATTAAGTAGGAAAAAAGATTAATTTTATATACTAACATAACTTAATACGAACATTAACCTCCATATTTTATAAAATATTATGAGCGATGATGGATTTGAACCACCGACATCCTCATTGTAAGTGAGACGTTCTACCAAACTAAACTAATCGCTCACTACCATTATATTAGTACAACTATTTTTTTAACGAATATTTACTACAGGTAACTCTAAAGCAAATCCTCTACTAATATTTTTAGATACAATACTTAAATTTTTTACATCACTTTTAGAGTCTTTTAATAAATAAAAAATATTAAATAACTTTTGTGCTGTATAAGCATCTGAAATACCTACAATCTTTACAAAAACTGCATTAGCTCTTATATTATTTTGAATTCCTTGTAGCTGTGAATTAAAGTTCGACAATAAATGAAATAATGATTTACCAACAACATACTCAAAGAAATAAATTAATGAATCCGTTAAATTTAAACGTAACTCATGTAAATAAACTAATTTAGTTAAAATTTCGGCTTTAACATTCAAAAACCAAAAGAATTTTTGTTTAATTAAATCACCTTTTTGAATTAATTCTGTATTTAACGCACCTTTGATAAAACCACCAGCGGCATCAACCCAAACAAAACTTGCAATAATAATTAAACTTTCTTCATCTAACACAACATATCCTCGTACAACTAAAAAAATTATGAATGAAACAAATACGATAAACATAACACTCCTTATTAATTTATTATTTTTTTATTTGATAAATTCCAATCTTCTAACGATTTAGCAGCATACATATTATTTTTAACACTATTTAAATCGTGCAGTTTTGTTAAAACTGTATTAACACGCTCCGCGTGTACTACTTCTAAACTTTCTTTATTTAACAATTCAACTTCTACTGCTTTATTTAAATTTTCTGGTAATACTCGTAATTTATGCAGCAAATTCTCCAATAATGATGTAAGAGTTTTTTGATAAAAAAATGTTTCTTTCACCCCTTTTTCACTACTATTGTTTAATAATAATAATTTTTTTTTTCGAAAAATAAATATTTTATATAAACGAGGTAACCCTGTACTTACTAAAATAAAGTATAATGCAAAAAAAATAACAACAAGCCAAAATACTTGCGGACCAAACGTAAACTTATCTAACTGTGGCATATCTTTCTATAATTTTTTTATTTTTTTTTATTCATTCTCACCCAAAACGATAAACTTAAATTAAAATTAAAATTTCTTTTTTACTAAAACAGGTAAATAAAATGACTTCACTGCTGATAAGTCTCTTCTTGAAGATCGATAATAAATAAATCCTTTTTTATTCGATTCTACAAATTTCTTAGTTACCAACTTTTCTGTATAAAACAATAAATTCCACAAAATTAAAGAATTAAATAAACTAAACCTTAAACTTTGTGAAGATAAATAATAATAATATAAAAAAACTTTTAATTTTGAATTCTCTCTTATTACTTTATTAGAGCCTAACAACAATGGTTCCCTATACGAAGAAACATTTACTAAAACTAAGCTTAATACTAATTTAATATTTTTATATGAAAAATATTTAATAGACTTTATATATAACAAAAGAAACTCTCTAAACAAAAATGATAGAATTCTTAATTCAAAATCATTTAAAGCATGTGAAGAGTGCATCAAAAAAGAATTAAATCGTTTTAATATACTTGTCAAAAACCAAATAATTTTAAAACCTAATCGTCGAATCTTTACAAAGTTAAGCTGACTTCCTGGTACAAAATACAAATTATTTCCTGATAAAAAATTCAAATTACGAACTTTACGTCGTTTATGTACCACAGGATGACCTCTTAATCCATCTAACTCGATAAAATTTTTTAAACTCGAATTTACCAAAAACCAAGAATTAGTCGACCTATACTTATGTGAAATTGTTGTTAATAAATTTTTTTTTAAAATTAAATCACTATAAATTAAACTATCGGATTCCCAAGCACCTCGATTAACAAAAAAATATTCATTGAAATTTAATTCTTTTTCCATCACTAAAACTTTAGGATTATAACCTAAAGAAACCGAAATCCTATTTAAAAAAAATTCTTTTTCTAAATGATCAACATACCCTTCCACTAAGTCCGGGTTTTTTAAATCTTTAAATAAAATATTCAAAGAATTCATACAAAATAAATAATTATTAATATATTTGCAGACATATAAAAGGCGGATATAGTTCAGTTGGTAGTAACGTCAATTTGTGGCATTGAAGGTCGCGGGTTCAAGCCCCGCTATTCGCCTAACTTACCAATTTATGGTTAAATATTATTCATTATTAATTATTATTTTATATCAGGAAGGAAGGGATTCGAACCCTCGGTGCTATTAACACGTTAGTTTAGCAAACTAATTCCTTAAACCACTCAGACACCTCCCTAAAAATAAAAATTAACCAAATAAGATTAAGAAAGCCATCATTAAAGCTAACAGACCAACAGCTTCTGTTAGAGCAAACCCTAACATAGCATATCGAACTAAAGCATCAGCTTTAGAAGGATTTCGTGAGTACGCTTGTAGTAAAGAACCAAAAACTACTCCTGCTCCTGCTCCTGCTCCTACTAAACCAATAGTAGCTAAACCTGATCCTACCATTTTAAAACATTGTAATTGTGTATTCATAATTAAATTATAAAAAATCAATAAAATACATAAACTAAAAATAAAAACAAGCAAAAATAAAAAAAAATAAAAAATGAATAAAACACTTGTAATTAAAAATAAACTTAACCTAACAAATTCTGTATTACCTAATCATAATAAAAAATCTTATACATTAAATAATTTCTTATTACAAACATCAAAAAATACGTCAACTGTTAATGTTCCTTTAACTTTAAATATTCTACAAAAAGTAACATCAATAATTTCAGAAATTACTGCAACAAAAGGTTTTGTATTAATAGATCACCCAGAAAAAATTACAAATAACCCATTAAAGGAACATTTTCTAAAAAAAGAATGGCCAAACGGATTAATTTCAAACTATAAAGAAACCGCAAAACAACATAAAGCATTGTCGCGGTTACCTAATTTTATTTTTATATCTCAACCAAAATTAACAAAAATGAACGATATCATAAAAGAATTAAACTTGAATAATATCGCATTTGGTACATTCTCAGACATAGAATTAAATACAACAAGTATACCTTACCCTATTACAGGAAATATAAATTCTAAACAACTAAACAAACATTACAAAAACTTATTAATTAGAGCAATCTCTGTAGGTTACTTAAGAGAAACATTTCTTTTAAAAAATGCAGAAGTAGATCCTGAAGAACTAAAAGATAAAGATATCCAAAATATCTCTCTTCTTCCCAGGTTGGATTTGAACCAACGACCTTTGGATTAACAGTCCACCGCTCTACCTCTAAGCTACTAGGAATAAAAATATTAATACTTACCCAAATATTCCGATAAGAAAAATTGACCATTTACATTAAACGTAAAAGGTATTTGCGAAAAATTTGGCCTTGTAATAACAATACCTGCCGACGCAGTATAACTAATCTCATGATAGAAAACACTCAAAACTGCTGTAGCAGCAGGTTTAAGCTTTATACTATAAAAACTATCTAATAACAATGACGGGGAAACCTCAATAACATCTCCTTCATTAATAATAAAATGAGGGTATGTAATAACTTCCTTATTGACAAAAACATTACCAGATAAAATTAATTGCACTGCGGCTAAAGGTGTTGTTACAAAATTCATACGAAAAATAACACTACTTAACATAAATTCAAGCAAATAACCCATGTTATTTGAATAATTACCTTTCATTGCAAAGGCTAACCGGTTTAAGCTACGGTATTTACGTTTTGTAATACCTCCATAAAATAAACAAAGTTTTTTTCTTGTTTCTTGTATCTCAGCAAATAAACCTAATTTAGCTTTTCGTGAACTCGTTTGACTTGTAGTATTATTAAAGTTTAATATATTGCTTCTCGTATTTTTACGAGAACCAAAACGTTCTGATAATTTAATCAAAACATTATTTGATTTCTTTCTCTTAAAATACAAGAGATTCCATAAATCTTCCTCATATTTTCTACTAATATTATCTAGTTTATTTAGTTTAAACATTCAGTATCTATATGTTCAGGTAGCTCAGTGGTAGAGCAGGGGGTTGAAGGTCCCTGTGTCAGTAGTTCGATTCTACTCCTGAACAAAAATAACTTTATTTATTATTTAGCCAGTACAACTGCTGTCTTTAACTCACGGCCTAACTGTTTATAAACCGCTTGCCGTCGAATATCATATGAATGATATAATGTCAAATTAATCGTACCAATCATCGAAACTAAAAGAATCATACCAGAAATAATAAAAGCTATTATATAGTGAGTATAAAGGTACTCCCCAAATAAACTAATACCTTCCGAACCTAATAATAGGTTACCCCAAATAAAGTTATCTTCAACACTACTGATAGACAATCTATCACTAACCGAATAACTTATTTCTAATAAAAATAAAAACCCTACTAATAGAGCTAGGGGGACATACCGCACAAAGCTTTCCGTTAACTCTGCTAATTTAATATTCAGCATCATAACAACAAATAAAAACAAAACTGCGATTGCCCCCACATAAACTACAATAAAAATTATAGCTAAAAAATCTATTGTTAGCATTAAAAGTAAACAAGAACTAAAGCAAAACACCAAAATTAAGAAAAATACCGAATGTACGGGATTCCTTGAACTAATAACCATTAACCCCGAAATTAATGCTAAACTTGCGAATAAAAAAAATAAAAAATCCATCTTTTATATAATTTTCGTTTTATTACTATCTATTTACTTTTGAATAATCTATCTTCGGTCCCGATCTAAGTGGATTTACAATCCGATCTCTAATCATACGTGGATCTGTCTTAGCTAATCTTTGAATCTCCATACTGTTATGCATTGTAACATCTGGCTCTTTATTAAGTGTACCATGATCAGGATGGAATTTCGAGAAAACTAACTTAGGATTAATATACTGCATAATGTATACCCGACCAAGATTTTTTTTAGATGTTCTATAACGTACTAACGTCATATCCTTACTCTCCAATCCAGGAATTCGTTTTTCAGCATGCATAAACCAATTATATGAGTACTGAGTAGTATAGTATTGCATTCGCATATAACATTTTGTAGCATAGATCGTATGCAAACCACCCATTCGTTTATTACCTGAATGTACACGCATTAATTGATCCCACTCAAACAATCGTCCTCTATAAATCTTACCTTCCATATATTTAGTCATTCTCCAAGTAAAATTATCCCTAATATAGAAATAATCTTCATCTTTTAATAACTCAACTACACGGTAACCAAATTCCATTTCCGGTGTTTGTGTTGCTGTAAATTCACGCCATAATGGTGTCCACTCTTCAAACATATCCGCTGTATCTCCATCTGCCCGTTCTTCCGAATTAAAATCTTCTGGATGCACAACTACACATTCCGCATCCATCCACTGTAATAAAGCCTGGAAAGAATCAATATTAATCTCATAATTATTCCAGTAATGCGTTAAAAACATATATGGGAAAATTAAACCAGCACCCCAATATTTAAAAATAATACGAGGATTTGCAAATAAAGACATAACACAAAGAATACCAAGAGCCATTAAAAGAGGTAAAACACACTTTTCTAGTGTTTCCATACGGATAGCTTCATACGTAGTAAAGAATTGTTGCATTCCTGCTTCAGCATTAGATGTTGCATCATGAATATCCATTCCCATACCATCTACTGCACCTTCTTTTGTTAAAATTTGAGAAAAATGCGGGTATGAGTATACACGCCACTCACTCGTATCATGCTCTGGGAAAATATTACGTATTTTTCGCTTCTTACCCATTCGATATTTATCATCAAAAAAATTAACCGAATGATTATATCTCAACCAACGCCTTGATTTCTTAGGTTGAAGTCTAAACGCTAAAGCTTCATATGTATACATCTCATCTCCCATAAGTAAATTTGCATCTTTATGATATGTTCCACGATAATTAACAAATCTACTTCTATATTTCTTAACTAATAAGTGCTGTCGAGGCCCATAATTATGCGTTCTATACGTACTAATAGGCATACAGTTATCCCTCATCATAGTATCCCTCAAATAATTGAAAATTACTACTAAATTATTAGTCAAAACAAAAGGAATAGGTGCTATAAATGTCCCTATATTCATTAAAAAATAACTATAATCTGTATAATGTAAATTATAGAATTTAAAAGACTCTATATACTCATAACGCGCAGTACTACCTCTTTTTAAAGTACCTAAATGCGCTAATTCTCTTTTAGTCATAGGTATGACATAAACTTCCGTATTCCACCACTTATTATTTAATAGTCGTTTACGAGCTTTCTCTTCATCATAGTATAAACCAGCCTGAATTTCACGCTCACGTTTTCGTGTCTCCGGAAGTTTCAAAAATTCTTCCCACTTCTTATGCATTTTTATAACAAAAGGCTCCCAATATGTAAAGATAAGGTACATCCGTAATAAATCAGCAAATTCCGCAAGAATCAATAAACTCTCTAAACTTGGGTTTTTGAAACATCGTTTGAATTCTTGCATTAAGAACATTTGAGTAGCATGTGCTGACTCTTTCGTCAACCGACTATCCGGACAATGGAAAGTTAAATCATAACAAAGCAATATATCTGGGATCATCTTAGCTCTCAGATTTTTTATAGAAGTAGGTATATAAGGTAAAAGTGAACTAGTAGTATAAAAATACCTTTTTATATTACCCACTCTTCTATCTGCTAAATAAATAAATGATACAATAGAAACAATAGTTCCCACAATAAACAAGAATACCGCAAAAATAATAGACGCATAGATCCAAAAATCTGTTGTTTGATTATTATGGAAAGTGATAAAACTATCTAAAAATAATAAGACTAAAAACCGCGCACTTAAAATAAACGAAATAAAAGGTGCTATCACATAATAAATTAAAAATCCATAAATTAACATTAAACTTTTCCACAAGAAAAGTACAAGACTAATCAAACCTAATGAAATAATTGCCATAAAAGCAATCAAAATAACTAAAACTTGTAAAGGCCCATCAAAAGCCAGAACTAAGTTTTCTACATAAGCAGAATAAAAATCAAAAAATCCTTCTATAGTTGTTGAAGGTTCCCCAAAAATTGTTAAACAAGTGAAGAAAAAACCTAAAATTAATGAAATTTTAAACACAAATGGTAAAGCTTTTATTTCGTGTCCTACAAAATAATAATCTTTAGGTAAGAATTCCCAAACTCCCAAGTACAGTTCCTCAAATTCTTCATAATCACATAAAATAATTAAAAAAACATTAGACAACATTCTATAAAAATAGTGTGTCTCAATATCCTCGTATCTTGGGTACGGAATATGTACCCCAATATACATATGATCAATATCAAATAACCTTTCAATATAATAGACAAATTGTAATCCTGTAAATGGTGTAAAACCAATTATTGTTTTCAATTCATACCAGCAAATAGCAAGATCCATAAAAAATGAATTACTATAGTTAAAACTTTCACCAACCATAGTTTTTTGTGTAACTAGACTCCTAATTACGTATGAATCCATTTGAGCTGGAATAGACCTTAAAAAAGGATCCATCACATTCATAAAATTATCATAAGCTTCAAAGAACCAAAGCATATCAAAAAAACGAGGAATTTCCTCATAATATGAAATATGCTTACCCCTCGATAAAGCTTCCAAAATATATATAATTAATACTTTATCATAGATATAGGCATATACCGTATAACTAAAATAAGATAGAAGTAGCAATAAAAAAATTCGACCCTTATAACTAGGTTTCGTATCTACAACTTTTGCTTCTTCCGGTGTTTTTACTTTAGTATCTTTCGAATCAATCGCCATCGTTAAATTTTGTATTTTTCTTTTCTTTATCCTTAAAAAACTTATACCTTTCTATTTAAATTTTCTAGTATCAAATGCATAAAAATATTGCAGAATGGTCATCGCATAAATTACAAACGCAATAGAGTTAAATATATAGAAATCAAAATTTAAAAAATATAAGTAAACTATCACACTTACAATCATAAAGAAGATATAATTAAATATATACCCTGTCTGTAAATTTCGTACTCTCATTGATAGGTTATCAAAAGTTCTAACCAAACCTGTAGGACCTATTAATTCAATAATACCTCTATCTAGTAATTTAAATGTTGTATTATAACCAAAAGTTAAAATAACCCTAACAATATAAAAATTATAAACCGCATCAAAAAACCATTTCTTATTAAAGAAAGAATAGATAAAACGCCCTGCTTTAGCAAATTGTGAGTCAGTCCCTAAGTAAAATATATGATGATACTCTGAATATAAATAAAAGCATACTAAACTCACAAAAAAACTAAATAAGACAGGTAATAACTTTATATAAGCTGGTAAAAATTCTGCTTCTAAGAGTAAAACATCCCCCAAATTATTAACATAACCTATATTATTGCCCCAGAAATCTGTACCTAAACCTATAAATAAATCTTTAAATACATATCCTACAAAAATACTACCCATAGACAAAATAATAAGCGGCAACGCCATTCTAATAGGAGCATCATGTACACCTTCAATTACACGCTTATAACTGTTTGTTTCACCTATAAACGTTAAATAAAGTAGTCTCATAGAATAAAACGCTGTACAACCTGCACCAAACAAACCTAACCAATAAGCAAATAAACCCTCAAAGTAATAGTTTGAATAACCTAATTCTAAAATAACATCCTTAGAATAAAAACCTGTAGTATAAGGAAACCCCATTAACGCTAATGATCCTATTAGGAATGCACTGAAACTTAACGGCAATAATTTAATTAATCCTCCCATTCGTCGCATATCTTGTTCATCCGCAACTGCATGAATCACTGCTCCTGCACTTAAAAAAAGCAAAGCTTTAAAAAATGCATGATTCATTAAATGAAACATAGCAACCGAATAATTAGATAATCCACATGAAAAAACCATATAACCTAATTGACTACATGTAGAATAAGCAATAACACGCTTCAAATCATTTTGGAAAATCCCAATAGTTCCTGCAAAAAAAGCCGTTAAAGCTCCTACAATTGTAATAAGTATTAATAAAGTAGAACTATATTCTAAAATATGAGAACTTCTAATCAACAAGAAAACCCCAGCTGTAACCATTGTTGCCGCATGAATTAACGCAGACACTGGAGTAGGCCCTTCCATAGCATCTGGAAGCCATGTATGTAACCCTAATTGGGCTGATTTACCCACACAACCTAAGAATAAAAAGAAAGATATTAATGTTAGAGCATGAACTTGCCAAATATATATAGTAATGTAGTATTCAGCTACAAACTCTAAAACTAAAAAAATAGAATTGAAATTTAATGTATTAAATACATATAAAATAGAAACCAAACTAAACATAACACCAAAATCACCAAACCTATTAACAATAATAGCTTTGATAGCCGCCTTATTAGCCTGCACTCTAGTAAACCAAAAATTAATTAATAAGTAAGATGATAAACCAACACCTTCCCAACCTAAAAATAATTGAGCATAATTGGAACTAATAACCATACAAATCATAAAAAAAGTAAATAGTGATAAATAACACATAAACCGTGTTAAATGTGGGTCACCATCCATATAACTACTAGAATATAAATGTACTAAAAACGAAATACTCGTAATTACAATTAACATTACGGCTGTTACAGTATCAAATAAAAAACCCCAATTTACATATAAACTACCAATACTAAACCAATTAAAGCAATCTATAACTACCGTATCACCACAAATACCAACCTCATAAAATAAAAACGAAGAAAACAGAAATAATGTACCTGATAAAAATACTGCAATAAAAGTAGAACCTTTTGTACCAATAAATCTACCTAAAAAACCTACAATAATACAACTAATTAATGGTAAAGTTAAAACACTTAAATACATAATTTACTTTTTTTTTATTTAACCTTTTAATTGATTAATAAATAAAGTCGCGATACTACCTTTTACACGGTAGTAAACGACCAAAATAGCTAAACCAATAGCAGACTCCGCTGCCGCGACCGTTAAAACAAATAGAGAGAAAATTTGCCCCAAAAGATCATCTAAGTAAACTGAAAAAACAATAAAATTTATATTTATTGCTAACAACATCAACTCAACAGACATTAAGATAATAATAATATTTTTTCGTGTTAAGAACAACCCTAAAATACCAATTAAAAAAAGAGCAACACCAAATAATATGAAACGAACCATTTTTTTTTTATTTTTTTATTTTTTTTCTTATAATAACACCTCTTGGCGGACTTGAACCGCCATTCTCGCATAGAAAGTGCGACGTCCTACCCATTAGACGAAAGAGGCTTCAGGCGAAGACAGGGATCGAACCTGCGATCTATTGCTTACAAAACAATC
>Ga0193961_1000308_pt1 | contig 19391 bp, 14 predicted proteins | sample FB_4_MG_FD_140371 | JGI IMG/M metagenome (GOLD analysis project Ga0193961, IMG submission 140371) | Microbial mat bacterial communities from the Broadkill River, Lewes, Delaware, United States - FB_4_MG | ecosystem: Environmental > Aquatic > Freshwater > River > Microbial mats | place: USA...
ATTACTTAACCTTTTTTATTCTTATTATAAATAAATATAAACAGTTTATATTTTTCTCTTTGGTTAAAAATTATACAGCTATTTTTAGTTTTCCTATTTTTTTCCTCACTTTATTTGTTTTAATTCTTTATGTAAAAAATACTTAGGTATTAAAATAGGTTTACACAATTAAAAAGGAGAAACAATGTCGTATTTAGAACCATCTGAATTCGTAACAAAAATGGTTGATTCTGGTGAATCAAAAGTTTATATGTCTACTAAAGATACTGTGATTAGAGCTTATATGGCTGGTGCGATTTTAGCACTTGCTGCTGTATTTGCGATAACAGTTGCAATGAAAACAGGCTCACCTCTTGTTGGTGCAATTTTATTCCCTGTTGGGTTTATTATGCTTTATCTAATGAAGTTTGACTTACTAACTGGTGTATTTATGTTAGTGCCTTTAGCACTAATTGATAAAAGACCTGGCGTTACTGTAAATCAAGTTTTAAGAAACTGGGGATTAGTTGCTTTGGGTAATTTACTTGGTGCCTTAACAGTTGCATTTATGATGGCTTGGATTTTTACTTATGGTTTTAATACTGATGGTGGAGCAATTGCAAAAAAAGTTGCAGGAATTGGGGAAGCTAGGACTTTAGGTTATTCTGCATATGGACTGGATGGTTGGTTAACTGTATTTATTAGAGGTATGTTATGTAACTGGATGGTTTCTATGGGTGTTGTTGGTGCGATGGTTTCAACATCTGTTTCAGGTAAATTTTTAGCTATGTGGATGCCAATTATGTTGTTCTTCTTTATGGGATTTGAACACTCTATTGTAAATATGTTTTTATTCCCATTCTCTTTAATTATGGGTGGTAACTTTACTATTGCTGATTATTTATTATGGAATGAATTACCAGTTGCTTTAGGTAACTTAGTTGGTGGTTTATTATTTGTTGGACTTGTGTTATATACAACTCACGTTAAAACAGGTGCTAAAAGAACTTTAACTAAAGATTCTTTTGACAAAGTAGCTTGATATTTTACTTCACAGGTTTCCCTGTGAAGTTTTTAAAGGATTAACTTATGACTAAAGTAGAGATGACAGAAGAGATTATTGTAACAAAAAAAGAGCTTGGTTTATCTTGGGAAGATATAGCTTCAAAAGTTGGATTAGGAAGTGTATTTTTAACATCAGCTTGCTTAGGGATGAATAGTTTAAAAGAAGAGTATGCAAAAAAAGTTTGTGAAGTTTTAGAATTATCAATGGATGTGGAAAAAGCTTTACAAGAATATCCACATAAATCTTGGGAAAAAACAATACCAACAGATCCGGTTGTTTATAGATTTTATGAGGTAGTGGGTGTTTATGGAGATACTATAAAAGAGATTATTGGTGAAAAATTTGGTGATGGAATTATGAGTGCTATAGATTTTTCAATGGATATAGAAAAAGAAGAAAATCCAGCTGGTGATAGAGTTGTTATCACTATGAATGGAAAATTCTTGCCATATAAATCTTGGTGATTTTTCAAGCCTTTACAATTGTGAAGGCTTTATAAAATTACTAGAAAGTAGTAAAATGAATAATCAATTAAAAGTATCAATAGGTCAATACTCAAGTAAAGGTCGAAAAAAAATAAATCAAGACTTTCACGATATATATATCCCTTCTCAACCTCAACTAACTACAAAAGGTATAGCAGTGGCTATTGCAGATGGAATAAGTAGTAGTGAAGTTAGTCAAGAAGCAAGCAAAGTTTCAGTTATTAGCTTTTTAGAAGATTACTTTAGTACAAGTGATTCATGGAGTGTAAAAAAGTCTGCTAAAACTGTTTTAGAAGCTACAAACTCATGGCTATATTCTCAAAATAAACAAGACAAATACCACTTAGATTTAAATAAAGGTTATGTTTGTACCTTTAGTGCAATGATCATCAAATCAACAACTGCGCATATATTTCATATGGGTGATGCAAGAATTTATAGGCTTAGAAATAATACTATTGATTTACTCACAAATGACCACAGAGTTTGGATATCAAAAGAAAAAAGTTATTTAAGTCGTGCTATGGGAATGGATTCAAATTTAAATGTAGATTATGAAACAGCTAGTATTGAAATTGATGATCTATTTTTTCTAATGACAGATGGTATTTATGAATTTGTATCAAATGAACTTATTATCAAAATAGTCAAAGAAAATATAAATGATTTAAATAACGCTGCAAAAATTATTGCTGATTTTGCTTACGAGAATAAAAGTGATGATAATCTAACTATTCAAATTTTAAAAGTTGATACTCTTCCCTTAAAAGATGTAAATGAAATACAAAAAGAGATACACAAAAGAGTTCTTCCTCCAATATTAGAAGCTAGAATGATTTTTGATGGATATGAAATTATACGTGAATTAAGTCATAGTAGTAGAAGTCATATATATCTCGTAAAAGATTTAGAAACACAAATTTTACTTGTTCTAAAAATTCCATCAATTGATTTAAAAGACGATGCAGCTTATCTTGAAAGATTTATGTTAGAAGAATGGATAGGAAGAAGAATAAAAAATGAAAACGTAGTAAAATCATATCTTCCAACTAAAAAAAGTGATTATCTTTATAATATAACAGAATATATCCAAGGCCAAACTCTTAGCCAATGGATGATAGATAACCCTAACCCAAAAATAGAAATAGTAAGAGATATTGCACAACAAATTGCAAAAGGATTAACAGCTTTTCATAGATTAGAGATGATTCATCAAGATTTACGTCCTCACAATATCATGATAGATTCAAATAATTGTGTGAAGATTATTGACTTTGGTGCAACTAGAGTTGAAGGCTTGATTGAATCAAATGTAAACTTAGACCAAGAAAATCTTCAAGGAACTGCTCTATATTCTGCACCTGAATATTTCTTACAAGAAGTTGGAAATTCTAAAAGTGATTTATTCTCCCTTGGTGTTATTATTTATCAAATGTTATCAGGAGAACTTCCTTATGGAGTTCAAGTTGCAAGATGTAAAAATAAAACTGCTCAAAATAAATTAGTTTATCAATCTTTATATCCAAAATTTCCAATATGGATAGATGAAACACTAAAAAAAGCACTGCAAATAAATCCAGTAGATAGGTACGATGAATTATCAGAATTTATATATGACTTACATCATCCAAATAAAAAATATTTAAATAAAAAAAGAGCTGCGATAATTGAGAGAAATCCTGTTGTATTTTGGCAAAGTATATCTTTTATACTAACACTAGTAATTATTTTGTTGATTCTTAAATAAATTAATTAATGTAAATTTAAGCTTAAAAGTAGATTTTTATATTTTTAGAAAAGTAAATTTATTTTAATTAATTAAAATTTAAGATTATATGTATATTTAATATACATTTTAAAATGATAATAATTCTAACTTTATGGAATAATTAAAACTATAGAAAAAAAGGATTGAAAGTGAAAGAAAAATTAGTAGTAATTGGAAACGGAATGAGTGGTCTTAGAACCATAGAAGACCTTTTGGAATTAAACAAAGATAAATATGACATCACAATTTATGGAGAAGAACCTCACGTAAACTATAATAGAATTATGTTGTCATATATCCTTTCACAAGAAAAAACTTTCGAAGATACGATTATCAATCATCAATCTTGGTATGAACAAAATAATATCACTTTAAATAAAGGTGATAAAGTAATATCAATAGATAAAGCTAATAAAATAATCAAAAGCCAAAGTGGAAAAACTGAATCTTATGACAAACTTTTAATAGCAACAGGATCAACTGCTTTTGTTCCAAAAACAAAAGGAAGTAATTTAGAAAATGTTATTGCATTTAGAACAAAAGCTGATGTTGATGCAATCATTGGAACTATTAGAAAAGAAAAAGTTGCAGTTGTAGTTGGTGGTGGACTGCTAGGACTTGAAGCAGCTTATGGAATTGCTATGCATGGAATTAAAACTATTTTAGTTCATAGAAGTGGCTCAATTTTATCTCAACAATTAGACTCAACTGGAGGAAAACTTCTTCAAAAAAATCTTGAATCTTACGGAATAGAGTTTAAATTAAATACAACAATTGAAGAAATTAATGGTGATGGTATTGTTGAAAATGTAAGTTTTACAGATGGAACAAGTGTTGAATCAAACTTAGTTGTTTTTGCAACTGGTATTATTCCAAATACAGAACTTGCTCTTGATGCTAATATTGATTGTAATAAAGGAATTGTAGTTGATGATTTTTTAAAAACAAGTGATGGTTCAATCTTTGCAATTGGAGAGTGTGTTGAACACAATGGTAATACTTATGGATTAGTTGCACCACTTTATGAGCAAGCAAAAGTTTTAGCAAAAGTTTTAGCAGATAAAACAACAGAAGGTTATGAGGGTTCTACTTTATCAACTAGACTTAAAATCTCTGGAGTTGATTTATTTAGTGCAGGAGATTATTTAGGTGATGTTACAACTGAAGAATTAATCTTGCTTGATGAAAAAGCAGGTATCTATAAAAAACTTGTAATTTATGATAATAGAATTATTGGAATAGTTTTATATGGAGATACAGCTGATGCTTCTTGGTATTTAAAACTATTAAAAGAACATACAGATATACGTGATTTAAGAACAAAAATCTTATTTGGTAAGTCTGCACTTTCTGGTGATGCAGGTCATGGGGGCAATGATGTAAATGCCATGAGTGATGATGAAGAAGTTTGTGGATGTAATGGTGTTTGTAAAGGCGATATTGTAAATGCTATTAAAGATAAAGATTTAAAATCACTAGGGGATGTAAAATCTTGTACAAAAGCCGGAGCTTCTTGTGGATCATGTTTAGGTTTAGTTGAGCAGATTTTAGTAAACACTTTAGGTGATGAATATAATGCTGTTGAAGAGGGAATTTGTGGTTGTACAGATAAAGGTCATGCTGAAATCAAAAAAATCATAGATGAAAATGATTTTGAAACTGTATATGATGTATTTAAAAAAGCTTCTTGGAAAACAGAGGATGGTTGTGCAAAATGTAGACCTGCAGTTAACTACTACTTATTAGTTAAATACAATGATGACAAATATAAAAATGACAAAAGAAGTGCTTTAGTAAATGACAGAATGTTTGCAAATATCCAAAAAGATGGTACATACTCAGTAGTTCCTAGAATTTGGGGAGGATTAACTTCACCTCAAGAGTTAAAAGATATTGCTGATATTGCTGTTAAATATGATGTTCCAACTGTAAAATTTACAGGAGGTCAAAGACTTGATATGCTTGGAGTTAAAAAAGAACAATTAGCCCCTATGTGGAAAGATTTAAATGACTGTGGATTTGTATCAGGACAAGCATATGCAAAAGGTTTAAGAACAGTAAAAACTTGTGTAGGAAATACTTTCTGTAGATTTGGTACACAAGATTCTATGAATATGGGTGTAATAATAGAAAAACTAACTTGGGGTTCGTGGACGCCACATAAATACAAAATTGCAGTATCAGGATGTCCTAGAAACTGTGCAGAAGCTACTATCAAAGACTTCGGTATTATTGGTGTTGATTCAGGATGGGAAATTCATGTAGCTGGTAATGGTGGTATAAAAGTTAGAGTAACTGATTTTTTATGTAAAGTAGAAACTGATGAAGAGTTATTTGAATATACAAAAGCTTATATGCAATTTTATAGAGAAGATGCTTATTACTTAGAAAGAACTGCTCATTGGATTGAAAGAGTTGGTTTAGAGTATGTTAAAAAAATAATGTTTGATGATGAAAAAAGAAAATATTATGCTCAAAGATTTGATGAATCACAAAAATCTGCACAAGTCGACCCTTGGGCAAAAGCAATTGAAGATGGATTTACTAAAGAATTTAATTCAATAGTAATTAATCCAGAAGAATCTCATAGTTTTGAAGCAAAGGAAATATAATATGTCTAAATGGTACAAAATCACAGAAGTAGAAAACATCCCAGCTATGGGTTCTAGAAAAGTAGAAATTGGTGATATAGAAATTGCAATTTTTAAAACAAAAGATGGTTCGATATTTGCAATAAACAACATTTGCCCACATAAACAAGGTAAATTAAGTGAAGGACTAGTGCATGAAAAAATAGTAACTTGTCCTTTACATAATTGGGATATAGATTTAGCAAATGGTGAAGCACTTGGAAATGATAGTGGATGCACAAATGTTTATGAAAGTAAAATCGAAGATGAAATAATATACATAAACTTATAATATGTATAGAAAATATCCATCAACTTTTTATTTTAAAAAATTTATAGTTGTATAATTAAAGAAAAAAGTTTAGGATATTTATGAAAGAGTTTTTAGAAACATATAACAATAACCAAGAAGATATTGAATACTTTTTACAAGAGAGTATTAAAAATCTTGGTAACTTATCAATATATGAAAAAAGTGATTTCAAACACTTATATAATCTTTTTCCTTCACTTGAATTAGTTTATATTGTAAATAAAAATACAAAAGAGCAAGTTTCAGCAAATATATCAAAACACAAAAAAGATAGTATTGGTGAAGGGAAAAATAGATCTCACTTAATTTCAAAACTTCATTTTACAGAAACTAATATTGCATTTTCAAAACCATATATCAGTAGTGCTACAAGAAGTAGTTGTGTTACAGTATCTGTAAAAGAAGGTGATAAGATTTATTTCTTAGATTTTAGAATTGAGATTTTATTGGAAAAACTTAATCTTTTAGAACTTAATAGATCTTTTCACTCTGTTACTAAAGGATTTTATGTATTAGCTGGTTTTACACTAATGGCATTATCATTTTTTACAATCATTTTTTCACTTTATGATTTTACTGTTTATTTATTTGCAAGTACAAATTTAAATTTAGAAATGATTTTCAAGCCAATTATTGCTTTAACTTTAGGTATAGCAATATTTGACTTAGCAAAAACCATACTAGAACAAGAAGTGTTTTTTAAATCATATTCAAAAAATTCAAATGTTGAAACTAAAATGCTTACTAAATTTTTAATTACAATTATTATCGCTCTTTCTATTGAAGCACTAATTGTTGTATTTAAAATAGCCATTGATAATTATGATCATATGATTCATGCATTCTATTTAATTGCAGGAATTGCAGTAATTTTAATATCTCTTACTGTGTTTATTCACTTTACTAGAAAAAAAACTAAGTAGCTCTATTTTATAGGGATACTTAGTTTAAATAACGCACCTTTAAAAATCTGTTTTTCATATTTAAAATCAATATTTTTAACTTTTATTGAACCTTTCATATGCCTTGTAATAATCTCTTCACACATATAAAGTCCAACTCCAGTACCATTTCTTTTATGCTTTGTAGTAAAATAAGGTTCAAATATTCTATCAATAATATTTTCATCAATTCCACCAGCATTATCTTTTATTTCAATTATAATATTCTCATCTTTTTTATATAAATCTATAAAAACATATCTTTTTTTAATGTCTTCAATTTTTATAAGTTCATCTTTTGCATTATTTAAAATATTTATTAAAACTTGAATTAGTTCATTTTCATAAGTAAAAATTTTATGCTCTTCTATATTTTTTATAATAGAAATCGAACTCTTTTTATACGGTACTCTTAAGAGTGTAAATGACTTATCAATCAACTCAACAGATGAAAATTTATTTTTATTTTTGTTAGGAGAAAAGAAGTTTCTAAAATCATCAATTGTATTTGATAAATAATTTGAAGTATTAATTATTGATTCAAGTGATTCTAAATGCTCTTTATCTTCTAAAATTCCATACTCTTTTTTCAATTTTATAGCTGATGCACTTATTGTAATAACAGATAATGGTTGCCTCCATTGATGAGCAATATTTTCAATCATTTCTCCCATTGCTGCCATTTTTGATTGTTGAAAAAGTATTTTATTTTTTTCATTACTTTTTAAAACTTCTTTTTTAATTATTTCTTGAAGATTTTTATTTAATAAATGTAATTCTTCTTTACTTTTATCAAGTTTTAAATATAAATTTTTTAATTCTTTAGTGTAAAGATAATAACCAATAAAAGACAAGAATACACATAAGAGTAAAATAGCTAAAATTAAATACCAATAAGCATGTGTTTTAAACTCTTTTATATCTGAAATATCAATATCAGCAAGTTTTTTAAATAATAGGAAACTTCCTAATTTTTCATTATTAAAAACTATAGGGACATTAATAATTAAATAATTACCTACAACTCTATACTTTTTAATACTTAAAATATCAGTTAATTTATAACTATCTAGTAATTTTAAAAAATCTTTGTTTGCTTCTATATTTGAAATATAATGATCTTGGATAAATATATTAGTAAATGCGTTTTCTTTAAGTTGTTTTGTAAACTTTTTATCAACTACAATTATGGGCTCAACATTATCTTTACTTTTAATTCCTCTAGAAATTGAATTAAAATGAGTAATAGATTCTAAAATACCTACAAATTTATTATTTTTATATATTGGAACCATAGATTTAAAAGTCATATCATAATGTCCGATACTAATTGTACTATCGCTCTTTTGATCTATTATCATTTTTCTAACATCTTCTCTGATATCAGATAATCTATCATTTTTTTTATCTGACCAACTTCTATAAATACTATAACCCTCTTTGCTGATAAGTTGAAACCATACATTTTTAAAATCAGTATTTTCTCTTAATTTAAAAGATAATCTTTCTAAAAGTGATACATCTAATTCACTTTCAAACATAGATTTAACCTCTTCATTTTCTGCAAGACTTAGTGTTAATACTAAAGTTGCATTTTTTTTCTTTTCAATTAATGAAGTAATTTTATCTTCAAAATTTAAACTAAGATTTTCATATTTTTCATGATATAGGGTTACTTCTTTTTTATGAATATAACTTGATCCAACTATTACTATTAACATAGATATTGTAAATAAGATAGTAATTATTATGAAAATATAGATATTTTTTTTCAATACTCTTCTTTGTTATTAAATTTTTTATTTTAATATTATTTTATTTTTATTATTGCAAATTATTGATTAATATTAAGTTTTTCTTATAAAATATTATTGTATAAAATATATACAATTTTTAACTTATTTTTTTAAAATTATACAGTATAATTAAATCCACTAGTAACTTTCTGTATAGTATATAGATTTATAAAAGGTAGAAAAAATATGCAAGAATATATAGCACAAGATGAAATATCAAAAGAGATTTTAAACTCTGCAAAACTTTTACAAGCAGTTAGTGTTAATGCTTTAATAATTGGAAATGCAGGTGTTGGAAAGAAATCATTAGCTAAATTTATTCTACCAAAATCAGAAATTTACACCGCTAAAGATTTACAACAAGATATAAGTGATGAAATTCTTGAACTTCAAAATGATGCAATTATTATTGATAAAATTGACGAAATTACAAATATTGATTTATTTTTAAATTGGATAAATGAAAATAATATAAGAATTATTGCCATTTCACACAATGAAAATCTAAACCAAAAACTAAAAGATATTTTTTCAATAAATCTTGAAATTCCTGAACTTTCAAGAAGAGTAGAAGATACAAAACTTTTGGTAAATAAATTTGCACAAGAAGCTAGTAGTACACTAGACATGAATAGTGTTCCTACTTCAAAATTAATTATAAATATTTCAAATAACGCTCATAGTTTAAGAAAATCAATTTACTTTTCATACCTTTTTGAAACAATTGGAGAACATGAAATTTTAATGTTTTTAGAAAAATATTTAGGTGAAAATTTACATGGAGAAAACTCTTATAAAGATTTATTATATATATTTGAAGTGCCATTATTAAAAGCATCAATTAAAAAATATAAATCACAAGTACAAATAGCAAAACATCTAGGATTAAATAGAATTACTCTTAGAAAAAAACTTGAAATTCACAAAGAATTGCTTTAAATCTCAATAATACCTTGTATTTTTATCACAAAGCAATTGTGATATAATCTTAAATATACCAAACCAATAAATAAAGAATAAATTATGACTGAATTAAATATAGAAATTGAAGAATTAATATCAAATAATGCTACAGATTTTCAAATATCAAAAGTGTTTAAAAACTACTATAAAAACTATGTTGAATCAATAGATACAACACTTGAAACTACAGGTGGAAAAGATTTTTTTATAAAGCATACTAAACATACTGATAAATTTTTAATTTCTTTGTATAAATATATTCTTAGAAAATATTTTGGTTCATATCAACCAATGAGTACTTCAATTCCTATTAGTTTAATTGCCCTTGGTTCATATGGAAGAGAGCAGCTTTGTATATACTCAGATATTGATATTATGATACTTTATGAGGATATTAAAGGTTATAATCTAAAAAGTATGATGGAAGAATTTATTACTTTAGCTTGGGATTGTGGGTTAAAACTAGGGTCAAGAGTTCATGAGTTAAAAGATGTTTATGAAGCAGTAAAAGAAGATATAACTATAAAAAGTTCCATAATTGAATCAAGAATGATTTATGGTTCAAAAATCCTATGGTATGGATATGAAAATGTTCTAAGTAAAATTAGAAAAACAAATCAAAAAGAGTTTGTTTTAGAAAAACTTGAAGAACATAAACAAAGATTATTAAAATACCCATTAAAAATGCAACCAAATATTAAAGATGGTTATGGTGGAATTAGAGAATCTAATATGATGTTTTGGATGGCAAATATTCTTTATGGAGTTAACCATACTAAAGATTTAATTAATGTACATTATACAGAAGATGAGTATAAAAAATACAGACAATCTTTAGAATACTTATTTCAAGTTAGAAATGCTCTACATAATGTAGCAAGAAAAAAACAAGATCAAGTAACTTTTGATATATTGCCTGATTTAAGTACTAAACTTGGATTTAAAAATCGTCCTAGACATACAAAAGAGAGACAATGTATGTCTAAACTTTTATCTTGTTTACACATAATTCATAATTTTACAGCAACAATGGTAAAGAAATTTACAAGAGAAATTATGTTTGAAGCTTCAAATGTACCAAAACTTAGAAAACTTAGATATAAGAAAAATCAATACATAATAGGCAATACAATTTATAGCTCATTTAATGCAAAACCTACTACTTTAAATAATTTAATAAAAGAAATGATTGAATTACCAGAAAGTGTTGAAAGATTTGATAGATCATACATATACTATGCAAGTAAAGCAAAAATTCCAAATGTTCAAATAAAAGAGTTAAGAAAAAATATAAAAACTCTTCTTTTTAAACCAAGTTTATATCCAGTTATAAAACTTATTTATAATGCAGGATTATTTCAAGCAATATTACCAAGTACAAAAAAAATAATTGATCAACCACAATTTGATGGATACCATCAACATCCAGTTGATATTCATTCCATAAAAACTTTGAAATTTGCTCAATATATTGAAAATGAACACGTAAAATCTATTTTTGATACTTTAAATGATGATCAAAAAGTTTTAGTAAGACTTGTTTCATTTTTCCACGATATTGGAAAAGGAAGATTAGGTGATCATCATATTATGGGAGAAAAACTATTTAAAAGTATGACTAAATCTTTTGGCTTTGATGAAGAGAGTATTAAAGTTGGTGCAAGGTTAGTTAGATATCACAATATGATGTCATATATGGCAACCCATGAAGATATTTATTCTGAAAAAACTATTTTACACTTTACAGGTTTAGTTAAAACAAAAGATGCAATGAAAATGCTTTATTGTATCACTTATTGCGATATTTCAGCAGTGGGACAAAATATATTTAATAGTTCAAATGCTTCACTTTTAAAACAACTATATGAACAATCTTTGCCTGCTTTTGAAAATGAAAGTTTATTAAATGAAAGTTCAAGAAGAATCGCAAAACAAGATGCAATTAAAAACTTAAAAAGATACAAAGAGCTTCCAAATATGATGAAGAAAAAAATCATGTATATAGCTTCAAATCAAATTTTCCTAAGATTAAAAGCAGAAGATATTTTAGATATCGCAATAAAAGCAAAAGATGTGGATGATTATATTTACAAAATAATAAATGAAACTCACCTTACGATTAGAATTATTAGACAAAATCCTTTAAATCTTGGATATTTACTTGGGAAACTAGAGTTTTTAAATATTGCATCAATGAATATTTTCAAACTTTATGACAATAAAAAAGCATTTGATATTTCATTTTCTGAAAAAGTTGACAATGAAGATTTATATTTTGTTGAAGAGATTATACGAGATTCTTTTGATATGACAAAAACAACAAATCTTATAACTCCAGTTATCAAAAAAGAAAATATTAAAATAGATTGTAACCATACAGCATACTTAGCATCTATGCATATTAGAGCAAAAGATCAAAAAGGTCTATTTGCCTATATTGCAAAAATTTATGATGATTTTAATGTAGAAATAGAAAGTGCTAAACTTCATACTTTAAAAGGTTATGCAAGGGATTTAATTTTAATTGAAAAAAATGGAAGCTTTTGTACAAGTCAAGACGAAATAGTAGAACTTATGTGTAGTGGAGATAAAGCAGAATAACTCTGCTTTATACAATCCTTTTTGCTAATTCTTTAGCACCTTTAAAATCTTTTTTCCCTGTTCCTAATTTTGGAATATCCTCTACAATTTTTATCTCACTTGGGATCATTAGTTTGTTATCAAAACTACTTATCATATCAGCTTTTAATTTAGATATGAACTCTTCGTTAACATGAGAAATTAATAAAATTATCTTCTCACCTTTTTTTTCATCTTCTATAGAAGTTGCAATAAAATCAACTAAACTATCTTCACTAATGTTTATAATTTTTGATATTTTATCTTCAATAGCACCTAAACTTACCATTTCTCCACCAAGTTTAGCAAATCTTGAATATCTATCAACAATTGTTAGGAAACCATGCTCATCTAATCTTCCTTTATCTCCTGTTACATAATAGATTTTACCATCAATATGTTTTAGAACCTCAGCTGTTTTTTTCTCATCATTTAAATATCCTTTCATAACTTGTATTCCAGATATTAAAATCATCCCTTCCTCATTTACTTCTAACTCTTCAAAAGTTTGTGGGTCAACAATTTTTATAAATGTTCCAGGAATAGCCATACCAACACTTCCAATTTTTTGCCCAACTTGTACAGTAAAATCAGGAGCTAAAACATCAGGTAAATTACAAGCAGCAACAGGAGAAGTTTCTGTTGTTCCATAACCTTCTAAAATATCTTTTCCGAATTTCTTTTTAAAATCCAATCTTACATCATCTCTAAGCTTTTCAGCCCCTGCAACTGTAAGTCTTAGACTTTCAAACATCAATGGATTTACCTTAGAATTTTTTGTATATAATCTAAAGAAAGTAGATGTTCCACACATAATTGTTGCTTTATATTCACTAATTAATTTACCTAATCCCAATCCATCTGTTGGATCTGGATGCGCAACACATTTTATTCCTTCTATTATTGGTAAATATGTAGTTACTACTATTCCAAATGCGTGAAATAAAGGTAATGAGCCAACAATAATATCATCATCACTTGCATTTAAAACGTTCGCTATTTGTTGAGAGTTTCCTAAAATATTATCACCACTTAACTCAACACCTTTTGGCATTCCTTCACTTCCAGAGGAGAATAATATTAATACAGTATCATCTTTATTTGTTTTTGTAATATGAAATTGTTTTAATATAAAACTAGGAATAAATTTTACACTTAGTAAAGTAATTAAACCTTTTATTTTAGAAATACCAATTTTGATATCTTCTAAATAGATCACTTCTACTAAATTTAGGATTTCATCAATTTCTATTCCTTTAGTTTTTAATTTCTCTACAAATTTCTTTGAAGCAATAATTGTTTGAATATTTGCACTTTCAAGGGATAATTTTAAAGAGTTTATCTCACTTGTATAGTTTAAGTTTACTGCTGTTTTTCCCATCATTAAAACTGAATAATTAACAAAAGCTCCAGCTGCTGTACTTGGAACTAACAATCCTATATTTTGGCCTTTTACTTTATATTTTAATAAATCTTTAAATAGTATTGATGCAGTTAAAAACTTATTTCCACTAAGATTTATTCCAGTAGAATCAGCAAATATCATATCTCCTGATATCTCTTTTAATCTATCAAAAATAGTTTCATTTAAAGGAGCTAAATTTTTAATATGCTCTTTCCAAGACCTTGAAGATAAGTTGATTACTTCTTGTTTTACTTTTGTACTGCTTGCTCTATCTTTTTTTATCATTCTAGAAAAAGACACTGTTACACTATTTGTTTTATATGATTTTTTTAATTTCTTACTTGCTCTACTAAACATAGATTCCCATAATCCTCTTATATAAAAAGGAATAACTCTAACATCAGTAGTAGTCAACTCTAAAATTTTTTCAAAACCTTTTTTAAACTCTCCTAAATGTCCATTTCTTGTGATACTCCCCTCCGGAAATAAAACTACAATATTTCCTTCATCTAACTCTTTTGCTATTGTTTGTAGTGTGGATTTACTTGAAGCATTTGATATTGGAATAGCATTAAACATCTTAAGTAACCAAGTTAAATACCATTTGTCATATATTGGTTTATGCATTACAAATTTAACTTGTCTTGGAACTGACATTAAAATTACAGCCCAATCAATCCACGAAACATGATTTCCTAAAAGAAGTACTCCTCCTGATGATGGAATGTTTTTTACACCATTTACTTCTAATTTATATTTTAATCCAACAACGGTTTTCAAAAATAGTAATATTAAAGATTGAGGAAGTTTATAAACTGTATAAATTGTACCAATTAATGTAATAAGTAAAATCAAATAAACTGTATTTAATGGGTCTAATTCATAATATGAAACAACAGTTGTCATACTTAACATTAAAAACATTGAAAGAGAATGAAACCAATTATTACCAGCTAACACCGTTCCTAATATTCTTTTTTTAGCATTAAATTGAATTAAAGCATTTAAAGGAACAACAAATAATCCACCAAAAATACCAAAGAATAAGAAAGTAATACCTAATAACAATGGACTTTCAACAATAGTAGAAATATAAATCATCAAAGCCATACCAAAAGCAGCTAAAGGAATAGTTCCAACTTCTATATAATGTCTTGAAATTCTAGAATATAAAATAGAACCAATTGCAATACCAATTCCTGAAGCTCCAATTACACCATTTATTACAAACACATCTGTAACACCTAAATATAATTTTGCAAAAGATGGGAATACGGCCATCATAGATTGAGATATTCCCCAAAAAACGGATAGTCCAATTACTGATAAAAATATTATATTATTAGAAGAGATTATTTTTATATTTTTACTTAATAATCGCCCTTTGAATAACTCTTTTTTATCTAGAGACAACTCTTCATTTTTTACATAGTAAGTATTAATTCTTTTTAAAATAAGAAGAGAAACAATCATCTCTAAAAAAGCAACAGGAGCAATATAATAAGTTAAAGGTAATATTGCAGTTAATAGTTCTTCTTTTGTCGTAATCTCTTGTAAATTATTTAGATTATAAAAATTTTCAAATACAAAGGAAGCACTTGCTATTGAAAATAAAATAGCTATTATTGAAACAGATTGTAAAGCTGAGTTTCCACTTGATAAATTTTTCTTTCCATAAATATCAATTATAAGACCAAATTTTGCTGGTGAATAAATAGCGCTTTGAATAGCAAGTAAAACTAAAGCAAACATAGCAAAATAAAAATTCCCACTCATATATGTAAAAATCATTAAAATTGATAATAAAAATGATGAAATAGCACCATATATTAAAATATTTTTTTTATTATACTTATCAGATAAATATCCACTAAGGGTAAATAAAAGTAAGAAAGGAATGATTATCATTGCATTTATTATAGAAATCCAAATAACCTGAGTACTTCCATCAAATATCTTAAAAGCAATATTTTGTAGCAAAACCTTATGTGCTACATCAACTACAACATTACAAAAAACTACAAATAAAAATGCAAATTTTATTGTGGCTAAGTTATTTATCTTTCCCATTATATATCCTTCTTAAATTCTTCAATTGTATGACGATTGAAGATAAATGGTTTAAAAGAGTTTAGAATATCTAAAACTAAGATTTCTGGAAGTTTTCCAGTTTTTTCTAATACTTTTGATGTTAATTCTCTTTCTAAACAAGCTAATTTTTTACTTGTATTTACATATTCACTTATAAGTTGTGTTGAAATATCATATTTTATAAGTTCATCAAAGGTTTTTAAAACCTCAACTTCTGTTTTAAAATAAATTTCTTTATCATCTAACAAATCGAGTTTTATTGCCTCTTTTAAATTTAAATACTCTAAATCTTTTTTTGAGACTGGCTCTTTTATTTCAGAAGAAATCATTTGAATCGATTGTAAAATTAAATCTGACCTATCATCAAAGTTAATATTATAATAATCAAAAAGCTCTTTAATATAATCTATTGAAAAACTAAGATTGTCTTTGAAATATTTTATTAAATTTAAAACTGTGATTGTGATTTCTGGATAGTATTTCATATTTTTTGAAGTACTAAGACTATGTGGTAATAGTCCTTTTTTAAAATAAAATGAGATTGTATGATTACTTAAATCGGTTAATTCAACCAATTCACTCATTTTATAGTAGTTTTTATCATCTATAACTTTCATTTAAATTCCTTAAAGTAAAGAGTTCAACTCTCTACTTTTGAAAGTATAGATAATTTTAATTAAAAAGTCAAGAGTTTAGCTCTTTACTTTTTAATTTTTTATTTTGATGTTTTGTATTTATAGAATCTAAAGAAAAGATGACCAAAGCAATCCAAATAAGAGAAAAGGTAATAAATTTATCACTATTAAACTCTTCATTATAAATAAAAATTGCAAGTAAAAAAGAGCAAGTTGGCCCTATATATTGGAAAAATCCTAAAGTTGCCAATCTCATTCTTGTGGCTGCTCCATTAAATAAAAGTAAAGGAATAATAGTAATCAAACCACCTAAACTTAGCATCATATCAATATATGGTGTTGAGTGTAAAAATGATATTTTTTCGGTAACTATTAAATAATAAATTCCAACTAATGCAAAAGGCATTAAAATTAATGTTTCAATAAATAGTCCAACAATTGAGCCTACATTTATCTTTTTTCTTATCATTCCATAAAAAGCAAAACTAAGTGCTAGTAAAATTGAAACTAAAGGAATAGAACCCAATGAAACAACTTGATAAGAAACAGCAAGAAAAGCTATAAAGATAGCGATGTATTGATATTTTGTCATTCTTTCACTAAAGAATACATATCCTAAAAATACGCTAACTAGTGGATTAATATAATATCCAAGTGAAGTTTCCATAATATTGTCATTTCCTACAGCCCAAATAAATACAAGCCAATTTAAAGAGATAAAAAATGTACTAAAAGCAAGATATTTTAACTTCTTAAAATCTTTTATTACACTTTTAAAAACTTCAACTTGTTTTGTAATAAAAAGCAATGGAATCAAAATTATAAATGACCAAAAAATTCTATGTATTAAAACTTCTATTGGCTCTACACTTGCTACTTGTTTAAAATATATGGGAGCAATAGCACCCCAAAAAGTAAATGCTAAAACAGCATATAGTTGCCCTAATCTATTCTCACTCAATGTGTTACTTTATATTAAATTTTATGCAACTATATCTGAATAGTTTTTAAAAAAAAGCTTTTATCTCTTCTGGATTTAATAGTTTTCCAGTACTTTTAACAACACCATCAATAACTAAAGCAGGAGTACTAACAACACCATAATCCATAATCTTAACTATATCTTCCACTTTTTCAATTTGTGCAAAAATACCAGCACTTGCAACTGCTTTTTTAGTATTTTCTAAAAGTGCTGTACATTTTGCACAACCTGTTCCTAAAATTTCTATTTTCATAATTTCTCCTATAAGATAGTATTAAATATATATCCAATACATATAATTCCCAAACCAATAATACTAAAAAATATCACTATAAGTTTTGTATGTAAAATTCTTTTTAAAATCATAGCTTCAGGTAATGATAAAGCAGTAACTGCCATCATAAATGCTAACGCACTTCCAAGAAGCATTCCCTTTGAAGTTAATACTTCAACTAAAGGCATAACTCCTGCAGCACTTGCATACATAGGAATTCCTAAAATTACTGCTAATGGTACTGAATACCAAGCATCACTTCCAGCATATTTTACTATAAAATCAGTTGGTACATATCCGTGAATAAATGCTCCAACTCCCACTCCTATTAAAACATATAAATAGATTTTATTAAATATATCTATTGTATAGTCCCAAGCCTCTTTTACTCTTTGTTTATTATTTAGGTTTATTTCTGGATTATCACAACATCCATCAACTGGCTTTATATCTAAAAGTATATATTTCTCTGCATTCATTTTTCCAATTAAATATCCACCAATTATGGCAACTAATAATCCAAAGCCTATATAAATCAAAGTTACTTTCCATCCAAAAAGAGTAAATAACATTGCAATTGCAATTTCATTATTCATAGGAGCAGAGATTAAGAAAGAGAAAGTAACTCCAACAGGTATTCTAGCTTGTATAAAACCTAAAAAAAGAGGAATTGCACTACAAGTACAAAATGGAGTTATAATCCCAAATAAACTAGCAAGAATATTTCCTACAAATTGTGATTTCCCTTGTAAATATGCCCTTACTTTTTCCACATTAAACCAAGTCCTTAAATAAGAAACTGCAAAAATAATAACAATCAAAAGTACAAAGATTTTAACTGTATCAAAAATAAAAAAGTGTAATGAACTTGCAAGATGATTGTTTTTATCTAATCCAAGTAAAACATAAATAAAATAATCAACAAATTTTTCCCAATAATAAAACATTTATTTCACCGCCATTCCATATAAACAAAACATTAAAATTACCACTAAAATTGATAAATTATATTTTTTCAAAATAAAAAAACCAAATAAAGCAAATAATAAATCATAAATACTAACTATACCATTTGGAATAACTGTAAGGCATAACACACTAAAAAGTATCGCCACAACACTTGCATTTACTCCTAATAATATTTTTGAAATAATAGGATTATTTGAATAACTCTCAAAACTTCTATGAAAGGCTAAAATCAAAAGAAATCCTGGTAAAAATATCGCCACCGTTGCAACAATTGAACCTAGCAATGCACTATTTTCAAAACTTATTGCTCCAATATATGAAGCTATTGTAAACATAGGACCTGGTACTGCTTGAGCAAGAGAATATGCAATTAAAAAACTATTTTCATCAACTATTACATTACTGATAATCAAAGGAAGAACAACGTGCCCTCCTCCAAATACAAAACTTCCAACTTGATAAAAAGAGTTAAATA